>ERZ773250.160-NODE-160-length-43302-cov-12.597937_pt1 | contig 43302 bp, 69 predicted proteins | sample MGYA00511258_ERZ773250 | MGnify/ENA primary metagenome ERZ773250 (study PRJEB29015, sample SAMEA2738164) | human oral metagenome | biome: human oral; feature: human-associated habitat; material: saliva | place: China | collected 2187 ... | reverse complement strand
TAGACAAGCTTGGTGAAGACTATGACGATAGTTATCTTTTGAAGATTCTCGATGGCATTAACTCTTCTGGTAGGAAGTTGATGCTGTTCACATGTAACAATGATGACATGATTAGTGAATTCCTTATAGACAGGTGTTCTCGAATCCGTTATTGGAGAGAATTTGATGAGATGAACAAAGAGTTGATTAAATCTATACTCGAAGATCGTCTTAACGATAAAGATGAGGTTAAGTCTGTACTTGATTTCATTGTTAGTCGTTTTGGTTGTGTTAGCTTTGATAATGTAAGTTCGTTTGCTCAAGAGATAAACGAAAATCCTAAGGATACATTTGAAGAGTTATTTAATGACATGAACTTATCTGTAAAGTAATATGGAGATAACGATGCCTTATTACGAGGACATGACTCGTATAAGTAATTCTAACATAGGCTGGTTCTTGAAGAAAGGGCCAGCCTATTTACATTCTATGCTAACAGGTAAAGCTGAAGGCGAAACAGGTCGTCAGTTAGCTCGTGGAACTATGATTCACGAATATCTGTTACAGCCTGAAGAATTCCACAAAGACTATGTTGTGTGGGATAAAAGTAGACCTTCTTCAGCACAGCAGGAGAAGTTCTGTCAGGAGCTTGCACAGAGTGTTGAAATAGAGCCAAATAAAGCCGTTCTAAGCGCATATCGTGCATCGTACAAGGGTTTACCCAAGTCTGACGATTTGGTGCTCCCTAAGGCTCTTAAAATGACTGAGGAGTACTCTGATTATATAGAGTACCTTAAGATAAATGATAATCGAGAGATTATATCTCCATATGACGCTAAGATGCTAATGGAGGTGGCTGAGAATATTCAGAAACATAAACTTGCGTCTAAGTTGCTTAAGAATGAGTATATTGGACAAGAGGATGAACTTCACCATGAATTCCATATAAATTGGAGTATGTGTGGAGTAAAATGTAAATCGTTACTTGATAGTGTACATTTTGATTTTAAGAACAAAGTATGTACTTTGATGGACTTGAAGACAACTGTAAACATAGGTTGTTTTGAAGAATCTATGAATCATTATGACTATTTAAGGCAATTGTGTTTTTATGAATACGCTTTAAGATGGTATATTATAAATGAATTGAAAGAAGAACCAAATAATGATTGGACTTTTAAGTATTATATCATCGGTATAGATACAACTGGAAGTAATGAGATACGTGTTTTTGAATTTACAGAACATCAAGTTAATAGTAAATTAGATACTATTATGGATGTTTTAGAACAAATACGCTGGCATCAGGCTAATGACAAGTGGGAACATACGCTTGAGTATTATACTGGTGACGGAAGTGAAAAGTTAAATTTATAATTTCTAACCTTAGAGTAAATAATTATGAATGATATTATAGAAGCAATTGACTCAGAAGTGTACAACGAAAACTTGAAGTCAAATTACAACGCAGCAAGCGTAGACATGAAAATTGTAGAGGAAGAAAACTTAGCTAATATTGATGCAGCTTTAATTGAAGCTGAAATTATTGAAGAAGAAAATTTAGCTAACATTGACATGTCTAATGATTTTATACAAGAATTCGTTGCCTAAAATAGACATAAAGCTTTTAACATTACAATATATATTAGATTCTCCTGAGATAATAAACTCTGGCGATCTTGTGGATATTTATGTAGAAATATACAAAGAAAAAGTAATTTACAAGCTTTTGTTTAACACACAAAACAAATTAGATGTATTCAAACTAAGAGAACTTGCAAGGAATGAAGATAGCTTTATTAATTGTAAGATCGAAAATGGTTTATATGTTATATCTTTTCTTGTACCAAATAAATATACAGATAGATTAGCATATTTAAATACATCAAAAACATATTCTGTCTCTAAAAAAGAGATGGATACTTTTCAGATATTCATAACAAAAAACCCAGGCCGCTCGAGAGAGTAGTCTGGGTTTATTTTTTTATTAATTTTCAGATTGTTCTTTTTCAATCTGCATTTTAAGATAGTTAAGTTTAGATTTAGAATCTTTAAATTGTTCTATTGGACTATGTAAAGGTGTAAGTTTAATAGCATTTTTCTCAAACTTAGTAAACCCTTCATAAGACCTTGACCTTTTACCTAAAGGCTCTGTAAAGAAATCTCCTACACTATCGTCTTCAAGCATATTCTAAAGTGACGGATTCGATAGTATCGACTAACGAGGGAATATTCTGTTAGCAATTCCAGTTGCAGTACCTTGCATAAAGTTTTCAAGACCATCGGATAGTGATGTAGCAGCAGAAACTGTTTTAATATTATTTGCAATATCATCTATTCGGTATGGATTAAATGATTCCCATTTGAACGCCTCCATCCAATATGCAAGCATATACTTCCACCATTCATCATCTTTATCAGATTCTTTAGCCATTCCGTACATGAAAGCAGAAATCTAATTTACAACAGCATAAAGAGCAATTTCACTCATAGTCTATTTTAGTTGATATTTGTTTGATAAAGAGTTTACGTACGCCTTGTCAGAAGATTTATCATTAAAATATTTTTTAACCTATTTAATAACTCCTTCTGGTTTGATCCCGTTTTTCTTATTATTGCGACGAACTCTTAAATAATTACCAACACCAATAGCAGCTCCTATAACAGAGCCCATAGCTGGATTGAAGAACAATGTTCCAAGACTACTCCAAGCTAATGTGCTTAATAATAAGTTATTTCCAGTAGTCTTCGATATTAAATTAAACATATTTCTATGTAAACCATTCTTATATTCCTACATATCATAATCATACACACGATTTCCAAAATACTTATCGAGCATTAATGGGAAATACTATCTATGTATCATAAGTAGTATACCAGCCCAGCTTTTAACAAGTAAAGTTCTTTGTAATTTAGTAGCCATACCATCGGCTTCTTCAGAATATTTTACACATCTATTTTTTACCTTGAACTTACTCTTTTCCCAAGCTGCTTTATACTTATCGTCTTTCATTTTTATAGCACCTGTTGACGTATCTATAACATCCCATAAAGAAACTCCTTTCTTGTATTGCTTCATGGCGTCATTATACCAATCTTCGCCATTCTTAAATCTATTTATTTGTATATCATATTTAGTTAAGAATTCTCCATTTACAAAATGATGAGCTCTTAATGCTGACTAAGCGATATGTTGTTTTGACATAACATCACAAGCAGACATTAAACCATATATAGACTATTTATAAGTAGCTTGAATAGCTCTAATTCTATTAGTATGCTATGTAGTATTTTCCCATTGGTTAGCTAATCCAAAATCCTTCATGACAACAAGCATCTTGTCTTTAGTGTATGGATTTGCTATAGTTCTTGCTCCAAATAAATGTTTGAATACAAATCTCGAAGCAACATCTAACATTGTCTACATACACTCTTTAGCACTATACCTTTGACCAGTTAAAGAGAATACTAAATGATTATACATTGTTGTTAAGAAACCAACAACAGCAACTTTAGGATTAAGACCCAAGTTTAATGCAGTTACATAACGTCTTGATAATGATAAAGTTTTATCATAATTAAAACTTCCAATGTTAAGTCTAATTCTTGCTTTATCATACATATTCATTTCAACAAAGCTATTTAGATATTTAAATAACCTTGTGTCTGTTCCATCTTTAGCAACTTTACTATTACTAAACTATACCAAATCTCCTCTACCAAATCTTTGTTTACCAACAGCATCTATTAAACTTTCAACATCGTCACGTATTTTAGATTTGTTTTTATACAAAGCAGACATGTTATAGTATTGTGTTATCATTCCAACTAAATCAGATGACAATTGTGACGGATCCTATAGTTTGCGAGTATAATACTATGGTAGGATATTAAATCTACGACCATCTGGGTATTTTCCTACTGTTGAAATATCAGATTGTCTATTACCATATTCTTGATCATTGTAATCAGATGTAGTACCTTCTCCGTATTGAACACTATCGTCAACACTATCAGATATACCTATCTATTCTTTAAGCCAATTTATAAATGTAGACCATTTATGTTTATTTCTTTTTAATCTCTTCCAAAAAGAACCTTGTATTTGTGGAAGAAGATAATCATCGGTAAACATTCTATTAGTCTACATTGCATTAGATTCTTTCATATATTGTAATGTTAGATCGTATAACTTAGATAATGTCTCAGAATTCTTTATTTTATTAAACGCTTTAGAATTATCGTAAAGTGAACGTTTAGGTATAAAAGAGTTATTGTTACCTTCTTTTTTACTTTCTTCAACATATTCTTTGTTTATAAAAGCAGAGTCATCTTCTTTAACAATCCAACCATTTCCTGGAGTAAATTCCATATACTTTGATTTGTCTTTAGCAACACTCTTCATCCACCATTCATCAAAGTTTATATCAAAACCGTCTTCAGTATCTCCGTAATCTAAAAGTAACGCAGTTAACATACCTTCATAATCTCCATCTTCTGGATTTAGAGATGCCTCTATTTCACTTATAGCATCATTAAGATATTCAGTATTAACTCTATCAAAATACTTATCCATTAACTAAGAATGTTTTTGATATAGCTGTGACAATTGATTATTGTTACTTAATACCTTTTCACGTATAGCTCTACGCTTTTGGTTTATCTCAAAAATTATATTACGAACTGACTCAGTTAAATATTCTCCGTCAACTTCACCATATTGATCTCTAAGAGGATTTAATAGGCTTTTCTTCATTTCTGTTAGCTTATCATATTCTTCTCCGAATGACAAATCAATACCACGCATAGCATTCTTTATCTCATTGAATATAATAGCATCGCCATTTTCGTCTTTTTTATAAGTCAACTTAGCATTACGTCTAGCCCATTTAATAAACTTCTTGTCATCAAATTTATGTTTAGGATTTCCAGCAAACCAATCATTATAAGCCTACTTACCACCACATTCTTCTATGACCTAATTAAACTATTTGGTCCAGTTTTTTATATCGTATGTAGGATCAAACTTCTTACCAGTCTTCTTTTCTCTATAATCGCTTAGATCTTTTCTAAACTTCTATAGCGCACGAGCTATTTTAAGCTCTTCTCCAGTCTTTTTAGTACCAAAGATAGTATAATCCTCATATAGCATCTTTTTGTCTCTTATAGCTGATTTTAGGCGCTTCCAATCTTCATCTGATAGCTTCTCGTAGTGATATATACCATTTTCATCTGTAACGCCAGGCTAAGCAAGTATAGCTTTTATTTGAGAGTCATATTGATCAAGAGCTTTTCTTGCAGAATAAGGAACTTGTGATTGTATTCTATAATAATCTGCAGTGTATTTTCTATTTGCATTTTTTTCAAGCCACTAATTTCTTAGCTCATTCCACATAAGTCTGGCTTCTTCATGATCATTTGGTGGTAATCTATTAGCATCAGAAAGAACTAATCCATCTTTCTTAAACTTTTCAGATACCTACCTATTTATATCTTTTATAGCATTATCATAATCTTTCCAGAATTTGCCATAATTAAGATCTCTTACAAGATAGCCAGTCGTCTAACCGTTTTCATCTAACTCATATAATGACAACTAAGACTCTCCAAGCTTTAAGTTTTTAACAGCATTAAGCATATTTAACGCTACTGGTATTGTTTCGTCATCAGACTGTTCTATAGCTTTATTAATTATATGAGATACAGCTCTAACAACTTCATTATTAATTGAGTCTGATGCTCCCATATATAATAATCTTGTACCAATATCATCATTTATAACTTGATTTGTTAAGAATGTATCAGCATATTCAACACCTTCTCTAGAACCTACAGATTTAGCTATTTCTGTAAGTTTGTCATGACTAATCTTATCAAGCATATGACTAAGAATAGCAATAGATGCAGTTGTTATTGATGATACGTTATCTATATCTTGTTTTATTTGAAGAACATCGCTTACTGATATTTTATCTTTATCGAGTTTGCCTTTATTATATTCTCTAACAATCTAAGGAACTTCATTTTCATCTGATAACATAGACTATAACTATTGTATAATAGAATTATACATCTTAATATTACTATGCATCTAAAACATGTAGTCTTTAGATGTAAAAGGTTTATGATTATAATAAATATCCTTTATATCTTTCATATCTTGTATAAGTTGCGGTACAACCTATCTTAAGAAAGATGTTATAGAGTCGTATTTAGAAAGCTCTTGAGTTGTAAACAAATCTATCTACGACTATGTAGAATTAGTTAAATTAGCCTTCTTAGACGGATCTAATTCTGCAGTACGAATAGCATTTAATCTAATCTTTAATGCATTGCTTATATTTTGATAATAACCTTGATCAGTATTAGCTAATTTCTATTGTTCAGATAAAGCTTGTTCGGCATTACTTATATAATCAACATTCTCTTGTGTTCTATCATTAACCTACGTATTGTTATCTATATTCTAATAATAACGCTTAGCAGACTATATGCTTGTAGAATTATTTACATCAATAGTATTATTACCGCTCAGATACGCATTTAATTGCGTTCTAAGGCGCTCAAATTCAGCTTGGCTACCAACTATACTCCTGTTTAAAATAACGCCTGAGATCGCATTTATTACATTATTAAACGTTCTTACAAGAATATTCTTATTACCATCAATCTACTTAGCTAATTTATACATATAGCTTCTTGTATATTGATCTGTAGCAAGCTATGCAATAAACTCATATTTGTCAGTTAAAGCATACAAACCTTCATCTATAGAAGCGTACATTGAAGGATTTTTATCAACAAAAGATTTAAGTTTCTAAAATAGCTTTTCTGTATTATTCTTTAACTTTATATCACTTGATGTTTTTGGGTTTGATAAAGCCTACTCTGTAAGATGATGTACTATTTCATGTAATATAATATCAGCTACTTTAGAGTTCGATAGATTTCTAACAGTACTTAAGTTTAGTGATATATAAGACCCACTTCTACTCATAACAGCTGCTGCACAAGCCTATAGAGAATTATCAATTTTGATAGGTAATCTATATTTAGCAGCAACCTAAGCTAATGGTAGGTTTGATTTACTTACAAGATTATTTGATATAAAATGATCAATAAGTTCATTAGATGATATCTATTGTCCGGAAAATAACTTTTTTAGAACATCTTTAGATTGTATATCTGCATCAAAGTTACTAAACTAATTAATATCATTTGAGGATGAAAATTTATGAGCATCCATTACAGGTTCTCCATTTATATCTACATTCTTAGATTTACCGCTAATCCAATCACCATGTTTAGATATAAAAGATCTAGAATAATAAGAAGACTTTTCTTTTATAGCACCAAGAAGATTACCACCTCTTTTGTTTAATATGTCATAAAACAACTTAGATTTTATACCTTCTGGATTTTCTTCTGAATTACTATTAGGTACTTTGTCTAAGAACAAACCACCATTCATATCGTACAACCTATATGCGGCTTCCATAGCAACGAGATCAACGCCAGCCCTCTAATTTCTTAGATCGGCTGACTTGAACTCATCTTCTGTCATAGGTTGTCCACCAAATGCTCTGACTAAGTTATTAAACTCGTCGAACACGGATTTATTTTTATAAAATGGACAAAACATAATTAACAATTAACATTTATTACTATTTAAATTATCTGGGTTATCTTCAATATCATCTTGAACATCTCCTAAGAAATCATCTTCTGATTCACTATTTACAATACCACCTAATAATGGGTTACCCAAACTTGATATATTATTTTTTACAGCTTCTATCTATTTATTATCTGTATCAATCATTTGTTCAGTTATATAATCAAGCTACTATTCATTAGCAGTTTGTTCCTAACGTTCAATATATGATTTATAATCATCTATTTCATAACTAAGTTCCTTAATATAATTCTTAAAAGACTTCTTGTCACTTGATAGATTTTTATGAACATATATTTGATTCTTATTAGAGAATAGGCTACCTCTTAAATTAGATACAGTAGAAACAGCTTTAGATAAAGCAAATCTTCTTGATCCGTTATACTTAGTAGAAGATGTTGATATATGATCAATATTAACTTCATTAGCAGATAACTAATCTAATAATTTATTTATAAATTCATACATCTTTCTCTACATAAGAACTCTCTTAGCTTTATATTGCTCTAATTGTTCTCTATTCTATTGTAATAGAAGTTCCTTTTCTTTAAGATCATATTTGTCATAAGTCTAATTAAGTTTTTCTAATTCTTCGTCTATATATTTATCAATATCTTCTTTACTTATTGTATTTTCAAACAGATAATCAAAAGAAGAGGTTGTAAAATGAATTATAGCTCCATCTTTATTAATAAGTTTTAAGATATCGCTTATATATTTAGAAGGATCTTCATTTATTCCTATAGATACAGTCTTAGCTTTATTATCTTCACCAAATACGGTTTTTAAATCATCGTCAGACTTTTCTTCTGTAGGAGTTAAATTTATAACAACATCTGCTTTACCTATACCGAATGAATCTGGTTTAGATTTACCAGCATTTAACTTAACAGAACCAACGTCAACAGTCTTCTACTCAGATGTAATAGGAGTTGGTTTTATATAATTATCATAGTTACTACTAGAAGATTCCTAAATTGGTTTATCATACCAAACTAATTCAAAACTATAGTTATCGTTAGCCTTATTACTTTCATCAACCATTTTTTGAACATCCTCAACAATCTTATCTTGAGCAAAATCAACTTCAAGTTTATTCTATTCAAATATAGAACTACTTCCGAAAGAATCGTACATTTCTAATATACTAACACCAGTATTTCTATATCCAGCTTTATTTACAGCAGAGTATACAGATATGTCTCCTATATGTTTAGTTTCGCCTTCCTCTTGTTTTGACTTAATAATAACACCAATACACTTATACAGCATATATTCTCTTCCGCTCTTTATTTTAATATAAGAGTTATCTATATTACTTGTTGTAATAAAACTAGGGAATGCTTTGTTACCATTATAAGTTGATATTACTGGAAGACCAAGAACGTCTTTACCATATGGATCTAATAAAACAGAATCTGATTCATTTATATAATAAGTCTTAACTATATTATCATTATACCAATAGTTTCTTGATATAATATCTATAATATTACTTGCCCTGTCAACCTAATCACCTTTCCTCTATAGTAAGTATAATTTTGTTAAAGAGTCCTACATATCTGAATTATCTTTATTCATTAGATGTATAGAATGACTTAACGCATTATCATACTAAGCTCTATATTCAGAAGGTACTAAATCAAAGAATGAATTAATACCATTCTAATCATATGATGAATAATAAGCATAGAATACTAAATCTTGAGCTAATTTCTAAACTTCTTCGTTTGGATATGATAATAACTATGCAAAAGCACTAGATAATATCTACTTCTTATTCTAACCAACAGTCATTTGGTTCTATGATAATGAAAATCTTCCTACAGGAGATTTAGAATTAGCTGTTATAGGATTTAAATATAACAATAACTCGTTCTATATAGCAAGAGATTCAGAATCAACAAGACCTGGGTAATTTTCTGGATGATTAATTATTTCGTTTACTAAAGACCTAAATCTAAAGAATATGTCTTTTTGATTTTTGTTACCAAACAATATATCTTTTATTTTATTTTTAAGAGCATTAACATCTCCGTTAAATGTAAAATCTATAGCGTCTGGATGATTCTATCTAAATTTAGAATCTCCATAAAGCTTACTTCCAATACCAAAGAAAGATAAGAATCTTATAGCATTATCAACAGAGTCAGCTATATCTGTAATCTTCTTTTCATCTGATATTTTATTGTAATTAACAGTTCCTTTATTATCGCTAACTTCAATAAAACCATTAACCTACCCAGCGATATTTCTAAATATATTATCAAATAGTCTAGTTGCTGTAAACGTCTATGCACTAAGTATATATCTAGTTAAATTTATAGCGTTGTAAAATTTACTGCCTAAGAAAGTGTCTCTATAATACATATCTATAGCTAATCTAGACTCAGCTTGTTGTTTTGTCATTTCTATACCACGTGATTTAAGGTCTTTTATATACTATTCTACCTTTTCGTCAAAACCAGGCTTATTTATATAGAACCCAATAGTATTCTTAAATACATCAATAGTATTGCTAAAGTTTATTTGTTTTGCTATAGAATTACCAAATTTCTTAGTATCAATCTAAGACGCTTTAACGAGATCTGATAATTTGTCTGCGTATTTATATATTTCTAAGAATGATTCTAATGCACAAGCCTAGTAAGCTAACGATACAGCTTTTTCAAATCCGTAATCAGCTTTAGCAGATTTAAGAGACTGAATACCCATCTCAACATTAAACATAGACTTTTTATCAAAAGGTCTAAATGCTTTTTCATCAGGAGATTCTTTTTTACGATCTGTAAATTTACTAACGTATTTAATAAACTTCTATACAGCTTCAATCTATTCTTCATCTTCAATGTTAGCTATACATAATTTTAACTCTTTAAGTAAATTACTATATATCTATTTAGCAACTTTTGATTTCTGAGCTCCAGAAAACTCTCCTTCAACTCTTTCTCCAGATAAGTTAAATCCATAAACATTGCCAGCATTGTTCATAATGTTAGCAAATTGTTTTATAGATGGCTATGTTAAGAATGTAAACGTAGCAAGACCTTTACCTGCTCTAATTAAGAAATTAGTATGCTTGTAAGTAGTTTGATTTACATTGAGTGCAAATACGTATGGATCTTTAGCAACGTCAACATTAGCATTAACCATAGCTGACAACCAGTCTGCGATTCGTCTATCATCTTCTCCATATATAGCATCCAAACTTCCAAATTCATATACATTATTTTTATCATAACGTAACGTTAGACCAGTCTGTTGAGTTAATGATAAGTTTGTTACATTAAGAGCAAATGGACCAATACCAGTTTTACCAACACTAAACTCAAGTTTTCTCAAGGTCTAGAATGATGGTAGTAATTGATAACCACCTTCTGCATAACCGCTTGAACTGTCTTTTAGATATGGTTTTATAAGTTCTTCTTGTAATAACTCTGTAATAACATCAATAGATCCTCTGGCTAATGCAAAGTTTTTCTTGTCTACCAATATCTTAATATAGTTGTCTATAAGATGATTCTTAACAGCTTCTTCGATATTATAATTAGAATAATAATCTTCTAACTTTTCAAGTTGAATATCGTTTAGAGATTCTAAATATTTATCAAATTCATCTAAATTTATACCAAGATCTTTAGCAGCATGTATTTTAATAACATCGTCTTTACTAATACTGCCACTAAGAAGATCTGCAACTTCTTGTTCTCCTATTTCAAAAGGCTTACCTTTAGAGTCAAACTTCTTAAGAGCTAAGAATAATTTATCAACGTCAAAGTCAGAACCAGTTTGACCAGTAAACTCTCTAGGAACAATAATCAAATCACCATTCTACTTAGGAAGAATATCAGCAACTTGAGCTGCAAACATAGAAGACTAACCCTGTGTAGGAATACGATAACCAACACCGAAAGGTTTAGCATTTTCTCCAATAATGTTATTATCTAATAACCATTGTCTTGTAGCTTCAAAATTACCTTTATATTTAGCAGGAACAACATCTCTAAAGAAGTTTTCGCTTAATAAGACCTAAGTAGAATTATCTTCTTTATTCCATTTGAGCTCTTTACCGTCATTGAATTCTATAAATCCTTTCTTAGCAGCTTCTTCTTGCGTAAGAATATTTTTCTTTCTATTAAAAGCTACAAAACCTAATACAGATTGTTGAATAGCAGTACCACCCTTAGTATTGATATTAACTACAAGTCTATTTACAAACTAAGAAACACTATTTTCAAATACACTTCTTGATGGTAAGCTTGCAATTACACCGCCATTATGAATTATCTGTTTAGCTGATATTCCAAGACCGTTACTTTCGCAAATATCTTCAACAAATTTACGAACTTCTAATTCATTAAGCCTACCACTACTTGTAAAGAATCTATCTTTTACAGACTCTACACCAAACTGAGTTAACAGCTTAATAGAGTTAGTAATATCTCTACGTATAACTCTACCAAGTCTTCTATCAGAACCAGATCCATACTTCTCATCATCAATAATATTTGAAGAAGCAAGCTTAAACATCTGTGTACCAATAGATCTTGAGTCAACTTCATGCGCATGTGTATTTAGCTGCAATCTAAGATTATTCAAATCTTGAACTTTAACAGCTAACGAGCCATTTCCTTCTTTATTAATAATTTCGCCTGTACTATAATCAAGACGAGTGTCACTATCATTAGAGAATTCGTCAGATATATTAGAAACGCTAGTCTAAACAGTCTTATCTTTTGATATTATCTATAATCCTTTCTAAACAGCACCAACTTTAGCAGCTGATTTAAATACGATCATATCAAGTTCATTTCCAGACTTATTCATTCTATCATATATCTATGATCCAGAATCTGTAGACTTGTTGAACTTAAATACTGGGAAGATAGCCATCTTATTAAGTAACGCTCTATTTCTTGAATTAAGACCTTCATTAATTGATTCGTTCTCAAAATAAGACATCTTTAATGGGAATAGCTATAGCTTGCTAACCTTTAAAGCTAATTGAGTGTCTTTCATCCACTCACTAGGATCTATATCAACTCTCTGTCCATCTTCATTTATATAATATCCATTTTCTATTATATCATACGCCTATTGGTCTGAATATCCAGTTTCGTCTGGTTCAAAAGACCATTCTCCAAGACCTACTCTAATACGTCTATATAAATCTGGGCGAATCATAACCTATGCGTCACATACATTTATACTCTTGTATGGATTCATCTATAAATCAAGATCGCTTTCTATACTTTCCTTAAGATCTTTTGGAAGCATATTATAGAACCTATTAAAATAATCAGCGTCAGAATATAATAAATCTATAATATTATTAACACTTAGTCTCTTGTATTTAACAGAATCGCCTTTCTTTGTCTTAGCCTAATCATAAAGCTCGTTAGATAATTGGTCTGTAAACTTGTTAAGATATTCATCAATTCTACCATTTCTTATTTTATCTACAACCAACTATACTTTAAAATTCTGTTTAGTCTATTCGTAGAATAATGATGGTGCCTTTACGTCTTCAATCTCAAGAACAGTATACTTTGTATGATTTGGTATATTTAACTAAGAAATTTCATAATCATTATACTGATTTCTAATTTCCTAACCAGGAGAAAGCATACTTCCTAAACGTTTAATTTTATCTGAATGTAAATCATTTAGATTCTAAACGTTGTCTTCTATTTCGTAAATATTTCCATTTATACCAACGAATGCTTTTGATTTAGATGCTTTTCCACTCTTCCATTTGTACTAAGCTGGATCGCCAGCGAATATCTTTTCAATTTCTATTGTAGATATTTGACTATTTACAACATAATTACCAATTAGAGAGAACAATGCACTAGCCTAAACAGCTTTGTTATTATAAATTTCAGCAGTTCCGAATAACTTACTATCACTAAGCTATCTTCTATAAACTTCAAGAAATTGAGCTGGTATGTATTTTGGAAGATACTACCCATTTTTATATTCAACAAGCTAAAGCGGACCTGGTTGTGATATAATCTAAAGTTCCTATAATGTTTTATTTACAAGATAATCATTTATACTATCTGCAAATTCTTGTCTAGGATAAGTTAATCCAAGGTCTTCCTTAAATAAAGATTTTTTAAGATCATCCAAATAATCTCGTATTAATTCAAACCCATCTAATTCTTCACTTTCGCCAGCAAGACTTCTTATATCAGATAATTTTGCTTTTGTTGTAAGCTAAGCTGGATTTGATGAATTAATATCAACTTTAGAATCCTCTATTTTTTTCTACAAATTAAATAGTAATTCTAAAGCTTGATTGATATTTGTACCATACTAAAATCCATATCTACTAATATCGGCTGTTGGTACATCGTAGAAATATCTCATCTTACCACCATTACCAGAGAAATCCATTCTTCCATCTTTTACTTTTCCATGGAAGTTTTCCTATAACTTATTAGGATTATTTATTAGATATTTTATATTATCTCTAGAGTAATACTGAATAAGTGAATTTATTTCACTAAGAATATAGTTGCTAAATATCTATATAGTACTATTAGAAAATGCTGGTGTGACAGATGACCCAATATCATTAATATCAAAACCAGTTTGTTGTGATTCTAATAAATACGAATTAGCCTGTTCGTATATATGACGTTTTACTGGATCATTATCATCCATCTATTCAAACCATGCATATGCAGCTCTTCCAAGTTCAAAATCATCTAATTTACTAACAGGTGTTTCTATAGCCTCATCGTTACTATTATAAGTCACAACACTACTTTTGTTATTTAAGAATTCCTATTTAGCAAAATTCATTAATACCTTCTTAGGAGTTCCAACAATAAGTACGTCATGTTGTAGTTTTAAATTCTTAGATGCAAGAGAGTTCCATGTCTTCTTGTCAGCCATAGTTGGGAATATAAGCTAATCAGATTCTGTCATAAATAATTTAGACAGATAATCTTCCATAGCAGTGATACCAAAATAATCACCGCCATTCTATCTATTTCCATCCTTTAAACCAACAAAAGTATTAATTCTAATCTAAGTACTTGGGTCAAGCTTATCAACATTATCAGAAACGTCTAAAATTATAGAATGTTCAGCATATGGGTCTTTTCTTAACTCTTTTGCTTCATCAGACTCTTTATCATTTAAGTTTCTAATTTTATCAGAGATATAGTTATTTTGACTAATTGGATAATACATTTCTCCATTTGGTCCTTTTGCAGAAAATTCAGATGGATTAGGATGTGCAGCATTCCAAGCAGAAGCAAGTCTTGCTATTATAGACTATGAATTATAGTTATTAAAAACCTAATCAAGGTCTTTATCAAATTCACTTCCAAACTCAGATTGTATAATTCCTTCACCTATAGAATTTGTAAGCTACTGTCCAATTATAAAACCAAATCCACCTTTTGATTTATCTGTGCTATTAAGAGCTTTTAATAATATTTCTGCATATTGATAATCGTTTACTATCTTTTTATCAGTACCTAATGCTACAAATATATCCAAGGATTGTTTATCTTGGTCTATTCCCAACTTATTTAAGAACTTAATAACTTGTTCTTTAACAGAAGGTTTGCCATTAATTCCTACAGTAAGTGCCTTTCTAACATAGTCTTGACTATTTACATATTTACCATTTTTCTTTAATGTTAACTTTGTTAAAGAAGATGTTAAATCTTTTAACTCTTTGTTTCTATTGTTTACGAAAGTAGAACTAACTACAGAACCTTTTTCTTTATCTAGTTTGATTAAACCATTTGAAGCTAAGTTTTTAGACCAATTACGAGCTATGTTACGCTGTGCTGATATAAGTGAATCATCATTAAATCTCCACTGTCTCATTACGTCAGCAACTAACTAAAATTGATACAAACTACTATCAATATCAGAACTATCCATTATATCTTCAAATTCATCATCCTGTCTTTCAATAGGATCAGAAATCTTAAGATACATAACAGTTGGTTTACTTGAATTTATAGTAGCATACAGCTAACTCCTTAACTCAGCATCAGTACTGTTCTCTGTAGATAAAGAATCTAATTTATCTTTTAACGCCTTATAGAATACATCTGACTCAGCTCTCTTCTAAACCATTCCATATATAGAATTGTATTTATAATCTCCAGCTCTATACAATATAGTTCCATCAGCATCTTTAAGATCTTCTTCATATTTATCATCAAGGGATGATGCTTGCCATAAATCTCCAAGTATTTTAGTCCAAGCTTCATTAAAATCCCAGAATAAATTTGAACCAAATCCATCTGTTTCTTTAATTACGGTCTGAGAGCCATCTTCGTTTTCTATAACTTTATATTTTGGTATAGAATACATAAACATTTTAACTCTCATTGCCGCATTATCTTTTTTACTTATAGATAAATCAAACTTATCAAACTCAAAGTCTTTAGCATCTTCGCGTTTTTCAGATTCATCCTATTCTTCGTCGTGTTTTATTTTAACATTAATACCGAAGTCTGAGAATGTCTCAACAAGTTTTCTACGTAAAAATTCTGGATTATCTCTTATATCTGACAACATATCTGCATATTGATCTGACTCTGTTTCGTCAATCATATCGTCTATCTTTTCAAGTATAGCTTTAAATGTCATTTGACTTCCGTCGTCATATGCTCCAGATAGCCTCTTAACTTTATCAATAGAGTCTATATTAAAATCAGATATGATTTTTCTGATAACAGATTGTAATGTGTTAAACAGATCTGTATGGTTGTCTATGTAATTAAGTTTATCCAATTCTTCTTTTGTATAGCCAGATACAGAATAGTCTATAGACTTAACGCCATTCTTATATCTATTGGCAAATTCTTTAGCAGATTCAGAATCAAGATGTTCAGAATTCTTAAAATCACCATTCTTTATAGACTTAAACAAACTTCTATAGGCAGATTTTCTTCTTGATGCTACTACAAAATCAAGTACATTATTAAATAACCTCTTAACTATACCAGACAAAGATTTGTCCTGTTGATCTGTTATATATTTAACAAACTCATCTGCAAGAGCTTCTTCTATCTAAAGATTAGTAGTGCCCTTCTTTTGGAATTCTTTATGTTCTTTAGCATAAGAATCCCATATTTTCTATCTTGTATGTTTGTCATTTAATAACAAGTTAACATAGTGCCAAGCCTCATGATATGTAACACCTTCACCTCCATTATTAGACAACATAATCATACCAGTTAATTCACAAGCAATCTTATCAAGAGAAACCTGTGTAACACCAAATATCTATTCATTATCTGTACTACGCATAACTCCATTACGGACGATTATGTTGTATCTATTGATTCCAAGATGATCCTAAAGCCATATTACAGCTTTATCCTTATCAAATTTACCTTTAGACTTATTCTTAGAATAAACGCCAGTTACAGGAGTAGACCAAGTCTTATTAACACCACCAGTAGTAAACATTAATTTACCATTGCCGTTCTTGTATAGATCTAAATGAAGATAACCATTGCCAATTCTTGCCTAATTTATTAATGTTAAAGCAGTGTTTGCAGTTATACCTTCTATATTATCTATCTTATAATCAGTGCCATATTGCTTATTATATTTATCTAAGAACTCATAAACTGTATCTTTCATTTTACCAATAAGAGCATTTATTTGACTCTGATTAAACTTACTGAAGTTTTTATTTACATAAGCATCTGTAATATATATACGATCTTGTAATCCCCCATTAGCAGCAGCTCTTCTGTAACCCTACTCTATCTTTTGTCTATATTGTTCACGCTCCTCTTCATTTTCTGGAGACTTGAATCCCATATTTCTACGTAAAGCAATTTGCTTTTCATTAGACGTAGGTTGTGAGTTATTAAATAAATCTGGATTTATTATACTAAAGCCAGTATCTATCTACTATGTCGATGTAATAGTCTTACTATCTTCTTGCTTAGAAGGTTTTACTTCTTTAGTTTTTACTTCCTAAGCTGGTTGTTTATTACTTGTATTATCAATTTTCTGATTAGTAGAACCATCTGGAGTTGGAGTTGTCTGATTACCTCCCTGTGCTCCAAATCCAAATACAAATGGATCTTTAAACACATTCTGCCCAACGTCTGTGCTAATCTTCTTATTCTTAATCATCCAAGCTAATATACTAACATTCTTCTTTGGCTCAATCTTTTTACCGTTGTTAGAAAGTTTAAAGAAGTCTCCAACCTTAAATGATAATTGTTTATTACCAAGTATTGATATTGACTAATCTAACTATTCTTCTAATGATAATCCAGATCCATTATAATACTTACCAATAAGATGTTGTATGAAGCCGTTTATAACAGATGTATTATTTCCAACTTCAATAGCTTTATTCATAAATGATCTATCTGTATTCCAGTGCATCTATGTAGCTATTGCATGAACAAGAGTTTTTCTTAAATTAATACCGTCTTCAGTATCTGCAAATATTTCTTCTGGTGTAAATGATTGTAATTGGTATCCATTAAGCATGGATCCTAATCCTATATATAGTTTTACAGGTTCATCTTTACTTAATTTACCAAAGAATAACTATTTGCTTGCTAAGAAGTTCATTGGGTCTTCACCAACTTTAGGTTGATTTCTAAGAAGAGTTTTATCTCCACTGTGAATGAAGAACTCTATTATTTCTGCAATCTTATTCTAATCTGTAGTTCCAAAATCAAATCTTCTACATAACATGTAAAGTAAGATTTCTGCAGCTGACGGTATAGTTCCATCATTCTTAGAGTTTACAATTTCGCCAGTCTACGGATCAAATGCTAGAGCTAATTCAACATCTTCTGGAGAACCTATATACTTAGTCTTTGTTTTACCATTTTTAGTAGCAACTTCCTACGTATCAAATTTCTCCTCATGTAGCATTATAGGAACTCTTGTATCACTATTTGATAAACCTTTTACAAGCCAATATATCTTACCAGACAAACCTTTTCCATGATAAACAACGTCTTCATCTTTTTTAAGTAATCCCTATATTAAATATTGTTCTGAAGACCCAGCAAATATACCCTTACCATATCCTAATAATATATTTCCATTATTTAAATCTCTCTATATATCATCTATAGAAGGATCTTTGATGTCTCCGATTACTCTAAACTCGTCAGTGTTATTGATAACTCCATTACTCTACTGAACTTGCATTGGAGTAACATCTGTTCTTACTTCTGAAGGGAACTTATAAACAAGCCGTTTAACCTACTTTCCGTCCTCTGTAACGGTCTAATATTCCTTATCAAGGTATCTATTAATAATATCATTTCTAAGGCTTTCTAGAGCCTGTATTTGGTCTTTAATGGCATCTTCTGTAAGCATCTTCTTACCAGGCGTCTGATAATACTTTCTTGCAAGAATCTTAAACTGTGTATGGACATTTCTCCATGTAGATAAATCTTGCTTGTAAACTGTATTATGCTCAGACTTGTGATAATTCTTCTTTAATGGCTTATTCTTCCACCAGTTTTCAAACAATTCTTCTGGTCTACCTTGGCTTATCCACCAAGATTTAGCGAGCTCCATCTCTTTCTTATTGATGGCATTTCTTGCAAGTTTTGCTCTATCACTAAATTTCTTAGGTAATAATTGTCCAGGTTCTAATACTTTGTTAAAATCAACACCTTGAGCTACAAGTCTATCTATGATATTCTTCTTCTGCGATACTCTATATCTTGAGTCTGGATCACCATTTACATCACTAACCATCTCTCCAAGAGATCTTAATGACATAGCGTATGTATGCTCATCATCTTCAAGTATAAGACTCACTGTCATAGAGTATACATCATCGAACAATGTATTATCTCTAGCCTACAAAGACTAAGTAACAATATAATATTTCTTAGCAGATTGTAACCATCCTGGAGTTGAGAGCTTCTATGATAAAACTCTACCAGATGCTAATGGTTTATTAAGTTTTACCTATTCGCCATTTACAGTAAGCTTCATAAGTTGATCTTCTCCAGTCTCTTGATCTATATCTGGATTTGGCTGATAGAAGAATGTATTGCTAACAAAACTACCTATATTAGAATTTGTTGCGTTTAGTCTATACTATGGAGTTTCTGAAACAGAACCATCTGGCAGATCTTCTTGATCAAAACCATCTACTTCAGCTCTACCAAGTATTATCAATTCATCCATTAGTTGTTTTGATTGCTTCTCAGATAAAACCTCACCTTTGTATTTAACACGTCCAGTTTTACCATAATCGTCAACATCCAACATACTTGGATCTTCTATTTCTTGGAACTAATCTTGTTCTATTACTGAAGCCTCTTCATTAGCTTTCCTTTCTTCTATTGCTAACTATGCTTCTATAGCAGCTGCGTCTTGCTATTCAAGTTGATCATCATAGTATTCATCCTAATCATCATCAAGATTTTCCTATATATCAAGATCACTCTAATCGTCTTTATCATCAATAGTTTCTTCTAATTCATCTAACTATTGATCTGTCATATCGCCATCATCAATATTATCCTCTTCTGCATCTTCTTGAGATTTAGATTCATTAGAATTATCACGTTCGTTTTTAGGCTGATTTAAAGAAGCTTGGTTTATATTTGGCGTATTTCCCTATTCGTTATTTTTTTCATTGTCATTATGTAATGAATCTTCATTATTCTATTCTTCGCCTTCTTCGCCATCATATTCCTAATCACCAAGAGAATCTTCTTCATCTTCAACGATACCATTAGATAAAGAATTTAAAATATCTTTCTTTTTCTTCTTTTTTCTATCTTCTTTTTTCTTGTCTCTATGAAGATATGTTCCAGCTAATTCTTCTTCTGCAGATGAAGCCTATTGCATTGATTCTTTAAGACTATCTTCTTCTTTTTCAGAATCCTACTATTGACTTTCTTGAAGCTGTTTTTCAATCTCTTCCTCAACCTATTTCTAATGATTATCAATCTTATCGTTAGCTTCGGTATCACCATCAGCGGCATCATTCATATCCTCTTGAGATATTGGAGCATCTTGCCACATTCTATTAGCAATTCTATATCTATGTTCAGAATCTTCTAATTCTTTTAACACAAACTTCATAGCAGCTTCTTTAGACATTTTAAACATCTATCTACGAGCGTCTTTTTTATCTACATGCTCGTCGTCTACGCCAGTCTGACCATTAATAACTTGCTGTAACTGCTTATAACCTTTAACATCGTCAGATAAGAAATCTTCAGAAGAATTTTTACCATTGATTGCGTTATTTAAAGATATTAACTCTGGAGATAAATTCTTATTACCAATAGTAGTATAAGCCTACATCACGGCTCTCTAAGGATTTAATGCAGCTCTATTTACAAAATATCTATTTATAGCCTATTGAAAATCATCATCATTGTCTAATTCGTATGATTCAATATTATCTTCAAATAAGTCGTCATAAGAATGTTTCGTTTTACTATCTTTCTTATTTCCAAGATAATCATTCTCTCTATCTACATGTTCCTTTTCTATATCATCAAGCTCATCTATAATACCTTTTATCTTTTCGGTATCAATATCTAAACCCATTTCTTTGCGAACTAATTCAAGGAACGCTTTACGATCTTTTGCAATATTCTTAATATTACGAATAGACTTAAGCTATCTATATAACGATAATATAGCAATTCTATCTTTTACAAACTATTCTTTACTATAGTTTAAATCTAACCAGTTATCTCTTGCTGCATCAATAGCTTCTTTTCTAAGCTCTTCGTCTCCCCAAATTCTAGACATAGCCTAATTTAGAGACTCTCCAGCTCTTCTTACACTATCGACGTATTGTCTTACATATTTGTTATTTATAAATCCGTTAGAGTCCTTTACAGACTGATCAAAAGTACTTCTTCTTTCAACTTCATAAGCGTGGTTTATAGCAGCTTCTCTTATCTTCTTATAATTAAAAGCTCTTGTAAGTTCTTCATCTCTTGCAGCAGCTCCTAACCTTTCACTACCAGCATGTTCTCTTACATATTCAACTACACTTTTATTTTCTTTAAATTTAGTAAAATTACTAAGACTTGAAATAAAATTATTCTTGTTTAATTCAGATTCTTCTTTAGCTTTTGCTCTTGTACTATCAAATTCATTACTCAACTTTTTAATAGTAGCAGCTAACTTTGGATTATTTTTCTCTATATCAGCTAATTGTTCTTCAGATAAAACTCCGTTAAACATTTCACTTATAATCTAAGATCTATCTCTATTAAAAGCGTTTACTTCTTTTTCGTTTTGAGCAACGCCCTATTCTGACATTTGATAGTCGGTTATTCTCTTAGCACCAGTAGTTATAATGTTTTTGTATTTATCGCTAAATGGTTCTACTCCAGATTCTTTTAATGCATCTCTAAGTTCTTTATTATTATACAACTTATATGTATTCTACATAAGCTATATATCAGCATTCATATTATCTTTTGTAACAAACTCATTCTCTTGCATATTGTCTCTAAGACGAGTCATTGAAGTAATAAGCTGTTTATCAGTTATACCATTTCTAAATGCATCATAGAACATATTGAGATGTTTCTGATCATCATAATCTTTAAAGTGTTTACCAAGTAATAAAGATGTAGTTCTATCAGCTTTCATCTATTGAGCAAGTCCACGTATATTAGTATCATCGTAAGTACCAATTGCATTTTTAGCAGAATGCATTAAACCACTTTGCATTACAGATGAGATAAAGCCAATATTCATTGCTTTACGGATCTCTTCTGTATTTAGATTCTTATCAAATGGTTTTAATCCAAAATAAGCCAATAGAGACTCTCCAGCTAATCCGACGTTATTAAACACCTCATCAACATCAAACATGTTTTGAGCCCTATTGTAATTGTCATATACACCTCTACCATATCTATCTTGAAGAATCTACTGTTGACCTTCCTCAATACCTTCAGAAATTCCTTCAAATAAAAGTAAGTCGGCTTTATTTTTTAGATAATTACCTAAAGACTTTGTATATAGACCTTTTGCTGCATTACTTGCAAACTTTGCAGCACTTTCAACATCTTTCTATATAAATCTGTTTGCTAATTTATCTACAGCTGAATCAAAAATACCACTAAATGTAGGTAGTGTATATTCTACTTTTGCAAAATCGCCTAATACAGCTCCTGGTAATTTTGGAGAATTTCTTAAACTTTTAGATAGCAATCTTGCAGCGCCTCTACTAAATGAGTTATTTGCAGCTGCTTCAGCAAACTTACTCATAGCTTTACCTCCAAACGAATAGAATGGAAGTGTTTGTAAATAATCTTTTACAGCAAGAGCATTATTTGCATTCACAAGTTTATTTATACCACTACGTATATCAGTTTTTGTCTATTCAAAATCATTATCGCCTGTAAACATATTATAAGCAACACCAATAGATATAAGCTCACGCTCATCCATATCTGTTGTATCTATGCCTTTTTGATGAGCTATATACTTAATTCTATCTGTTATTTCACCTATATTTGCTCTCTTTGCTATAAGTTCAGCATACGCTCTATCTGATAAAGCCTACACCTTTTCCATTCCTGTTTCTTGCTGCCTTGATTTAACAGTGGCATCAAAACTATTAGCAACAGATACGGCTGTAGTAGCAACACCTATATATGGAATCTTTTTAGCAGCTACGTTCATTAATCCATCTATAGACATGGCGTCTATTGTATGTTTCATCATAGCTATACTTGAAGCCATTTGGACTGCAGAATACTATGGATTTAATATCATATCAACAACACTATCGCCCATCTTATCCTTAGCGTCTAAGAAAGACTTAGGTATATCTTCTGGATCATAAAACTTGCTTGTATTATTCATCCAGTGATTCTTATTACTAAGAGCAGCATCTCTAGCGTTAGACCATTCACCTAAAGTTCCATCGTATAAATAATGAGCAAGAGGAACAGCTCCAAGTAATTGCATATTTGTTAAGTATCCAGTCCTTGCTGCATATCTATCTTGATTAAGTTCTACAGTCTTTTGGTTTATTATTTTATTATACAACTTATCATATTCATTTAATCTTGTTGCATTTATACCAGTAGCGTTTTTACGATACATAAGATCAATAAGATCTTGTGGGGCTGTATTTGACTTTAATACCTCTCTTGTTATTGAATCATCATAATAATTATTATTTGTCAAACCTACAGCATTCATAGCTTTGCCTACATAGTGCGAACCAAGTTGTATTGTATTGGTTATATAATTAGGCAGGTTACTTATAGTGTTGCCAAATTGTTTGAATATATTACCTTGACCGAGAGAGGGTATATTTTTTAATGTAAATTCATTATTAATTCTTGATTTATTTCCAAAATCTAAATTACTCTTATCATACATTAAATCAGCAATAACATCATGCTATCTTCCATCTCCTTTAAAATAATCATCCAATCCCTGTATTTTTTTATTAAGATCATCAACCTTAAGTTTAAGACCTTGATAATACTCGCTATCTCTACCACCTACAAATGATTCAGCATCGTGCATTTTACCAATAACCTAATCTCTTTCGCTTACAAGGTTTGAATAATCTCGTATAAGCTAAATATCATTTAAACCCTATGCAGCGTCATCTATGTCAGCCTTATCTGAATCAGCAGCAGATTTAAGCATATCTTGTGTTAAAGCTCTAAATGTATTTGGGAAGTCTCCAAGATGAGATATAACGCCAAATGCTGGATTTAATATAGTTGCTGCTATCTTTGAAGCATTTGACCAGCTTATATTAGAATTAACACTAGAATCTCCATCGTCCACATATGACTAATATGCAGCTGGAGCGTTATCTATAGAAGTTACATTACTCTTATATATCCCATTGTTGTATGGAGATGAGTAAGCTCTCTATTGAGCCTACTCATTATAATCAAATCTTGATCTCCATTCAGCAGCAGATGGAGAAGTATAAGTTTTTGTCTACTTCTGTTTACCACTATTAAATTTCATAATATATTATCAATGTTGTGATGAATAATATTGTTGTTGTAACTCTCTACCAGATGCCTCTTTTGATCCGTAGACAGCCTTATCATATTCGGTATCTAATTGCCCGAAGAACTAACCGTTATTGTTATCCATTTGTCTTGAAACTGGTATTTCTACAAATATATCGTTACTACCTTTTATATAGTTTGTAGATTGACCATTTCTATCCATAAACCTAACACCAAGTTTTTTAGCAAGATCCTCAATATTACCTCCATTCTATTCAGCGAACTATTTAAATGTATTAGCAGGTATTGATACATTTGCTACTATATCTAAAGACTAACCTTTACCCTTATTTGGAACCGCAATAGCTCCTAATCCGCTATTACTTACAATCCAACCATTTATCTTGTTATTCTTTAAGAACCTCTAGAACTTCATGCTAACACTACCATAGGTCATATTTTTACCAAGCGATACATTATGAGCTCTTACATTACCAAAATAAACCCCTCTATCAGCAAAGTTAATAACTGGATGTTTTTGTCCATATTTATTATTAGCAGCGTCTACAACATACTTTGAATAAGTATTATTTGTTAAAGCGTTCAGTAATACTTTATTTCCATAAGAGTTTGTACTTGCTACACTATTGTAGTATGGCGAATATAATCTATTATAGTCCTTAGGGTCTAATACTTTACCAGTGCTCTTACTTGTTATCTATGCTAACTTATCAACATACATAGGTGTTACATTTCCATACTAATCTACAAGACCGTTCTTTATAGCACCCTAAAGACCTTCTTTATTTATTCTATCCCAGTATTTGTAATTCTTAACGTATGTATCATAGTTCTACTTCTAAAGAGGATTTAACTTATCATACCTTGCTTTCCAATTAGCCTATTCTTCTTTACTTAGCTTTCCATCTTTATTTGCATCAGCCATTCCAAGTATACTATAAGCTTTCTTTAATGAATCTTGTGCAAACAAACTTGTATTCTTGTGGTAAGCGTCCTAAGAAATATACTTCTGAGCTTTATTCTAATTAGAAGAATTTATCATCTACTATGTAAATGTAAGCGGTATCTACTGTTGTTCTTGAGTTTTAGCTACAGCATTACCATTTTTATCAACAGTCATGTTACTAAGCTTCCATTGTAGATATATATTATCTTTCTGATTCTTAGCATTAATAGCAGCCATTTCTTTATCATGACCAAATCCTCTAGCTTGCATTGCAGCCTGCTGAGCGAACTGTTTATCCATTTTAGCGTATTCATTAACAGTTTTAACTGGACTAACCATCCATTCCTTATTAGCATCAGCTACATCTTTCTAAAGCTAAAGCTCAACTTGCTATTTTGTAGGATTATTAACACCACTATCAATCAATCTCTGTTTAGCTAAATGCCTATAATAGTCTGATATTGGAGAACCAACCCATCCTGGAGTATTCCTATTAGCAACATTCTGTAAATCTCCATAAGTATAACCAGTATAATCATATGCTTTATTATATGGCATACCAAAACTTTCAACATCACTCTTAGTTAAAGAATGAGGAGTCCTGTTGTTAAACCAATCATTAGTAGCTTCTTTAAGTGTAGTAAATTGTGCAGGAGCTTGTCTTGTCCACATTCCATCTTTTAATGTATCCCAGTTATCTATAGATTTTCCACCATTAATCCATCTTTCGTAATCGTCATTATACTTATTCTAAGACTCTAATACAGCTCTATTTTTTAAGTAATCCTAAGCCATCTTAGCTCCAGCTTTAAGCTTATTTATATCTCCAGTTGGAATATTGTTTATCCATCTATTTATGGCTGCTCTTCCTTCTGCTGATCTCAATGGATCTATTCCTTTGTTATATAAACCATTTATAACATCTCTAGATCCATTTATAATATTTTTATTATACCAATCCATATCTTTTTGAATTGGACTATAGAAATCCCCGTAATCTTTCTGGAATTCTTTTACCTACTATTGACCTTTTTCATACATATCTCTTGCAGCGTTTATAGATGCAAGCATTATCTAAGAATCATATAAGTCTTTAACAGGTAATTGAATCCACTAATCTCTTGAATATACCATAATTATTAAAACATGTTATTCCACTTATGATAACTTATAGGTGGCATTTGTGTAAAGTTAGTAATATAATTTGCTGGAGTATACGCATAGTTCTCAACATTTGTAGTTGGATAACCATAAGTTCTAACAGCTGTTCTTGTAGGCACTGTTGTATATACAGGAGTAGTAGCGTTTGATTCTTTATCATAGTATTTACGCATATTCTCTCTATCCATAGCTACCTTCTATTGATATAAACTCAACATTCCGTTACCAGTATTTCTCTTATACTCATTTGCAGCATATTGCTGTATATAATCCATAAAGTTTCTAAGACCCATCTACATACCCTATTGTCTTGCAGCATGTGCCTGAGAAGCATATTCTGTATTATACTGATTAGCTTGCTGTCTACGTTGTGCAGTCTGACTACCTAAATTACCAGCCATTTCAGCCCATCTACTTCTATACTGGTTATTTATCTCCTGAGCCTTTTGTATAGTATCAGCTATATTTTGTTGTGTAGCACTACCAGCAGCAACGTTTGCTAAATACTTCTAAGCTCCACTTAAACCTCCAGCTCTATTGATATTGTATCTATTCATGCTGTCTTGTTCGTAAACCTTCTGCATTGCTCTATAAGGATTTACTCTAAGCTTAGCCATCTCATTTAATGCTGCCTACTCATAAGGATTACCAGCATATATATCTGGAGTATGAATAGGTTGGTTCTTAGCATGGAAATACTAACCAACGCTTGATAGCATACCAAGCCCCATAGGAACTGCATTGCTCATCCATCTTGCTGGTTCTATATAACCATAGTTTGATCCATTGTAACCGTTTTTAAATCCAGGTAAATTTCCTTCTGTGTACATTTGTTCCTATTGTTGATGTTGCATAGCCTGTTGATCAGATAAATCTTTTAACTTATCAACTATTGGCTATTTAATTTTATTAACTTGTTCCTACTGAAATTTATCACTATCCTAACCAAGTCTACCTCTTAGCTTGTTTAGCTTATCGTTAGTACGATTCTCGTATTTCTTATTTATCTTCTCTAAAGCTAACGTATATGGCATAGATTGATCTTTGAATGTCATTCCGTTTCTCCAATCTATGTCCTATCCAAGAACTATTGTGTTATTCTATAAGTTAGCAAGGTTTGTATCCTGTCCTGGAACTCCAGTCTTTACAACGTGTCCAGTTGTATTGCTAACGTCATTTATGTTGTCTATAATACTTTCACCAGCAGCTACTCTTGCATTTGGATTAACATCTGTCTTTCCTAAAGATGTCAACACTTTGCCACTTGAAATATTTTCAGATCCTTTATAACCAGCATCTTTTCCACGCTTAGCATATAAAACATCATCTTGTGTAGTACCGTTTTCATTATAATACTGATTAGCTATATAATCAGACTGAGCAGAAGATTGGTTGTAGTTGTTTATATTAATACCTCTAACTCTCGCTTCTTCGAGACGCCTCTCCATTCTTCTTTTTCTACTCTTTGCTCCAAATAGTCCAGTAACTAAACCTCCAACTGCACCAACAACTGCACCTATTCCGCTTCCAATAGGACCAGCTACAGAGCCAATAGACGAACCTAACGCTGCTCCAGAACCAATAGACTTCATAGTATTAGCCTAACCTTCTTTTCTAATTTCAGTTCTTTGGGCGTCATAGTCAATATCATTTAACTTTTGATAGCCGTAACCAATTCCATTAGAAAAAGAATACCCAGTTTCATCTAATATATTACCAGCACTCTTAACACCTCCAAAAGAGTTTGCTACAGATCCACCAAACGCTAATCCAGCTGAAAGTATATTAGATGCATTTCCTGCAAGCCTGCTTCCAAAGCTTGGGCTTTGGCTAATTGGCATCCTGTAATTTTCTAATCCAGTTGGTCTTTTTATACTACCAGGAATGCCAACTTGGTATGCTAAATTAGAATTCTGCCAAAATGGAGTATAATCTCCTGGAGGCGGAGCCATTCCATTTGTACCAGTAACAAAACCTGGAAGATATTTATAATTTATTCTTTTATTTCTTAACTCCATAATGCTCTAAATTTAGTTGTTATATAATGTAATTGCATGTTGTCATATAAAGCTTCGCCACCAACATTGCAATATACTGCTTTCCCTCTTAATCTACCACCATATTGCTATCTTAAATCATATGGATAATTCATTCTTGGAATTGCATATCTATAATCGTAATATCTATTTGATATATCTTTATCTGGCTCTACAAAATATGTACTCTACTTTATTTCATCACCATCATAAACATGATATGATGCTTTAAATTGTTTCGCCATACCTTCTGTAGCTCCAAATCTAACATTATCAAACACTTTTACAAAATTAGGTTGAGCGTTTATAATATAAGAAAGGCTAAACTTCATTTTAACTTCATCACGCATATGATTTGTTCCACTTAAAGATACTATATTCTTACGTATTCCGACATTATCTGCTATAAATGTATCATATTTACCAGCTATGCTATCACAACGACCATCGTACGTATATCTTGATGTAAATAATTGTTGCAATTCATTAAATACAAACACTCCGTCTTTTGAAGTAAAATACACTTCATTGTATCTTGGATCTGTTAATATTTTATATCTCTTAATCTATGAGATGCCATTAATCCTATATTCTTCAGATACTGCAGTATTTATATTTTTAGTAATTGATATTTGTTTATAATCACCTCCTCCGTTGTACTAACAAAATACAGTATTAAAAGCATCTATCCAATAAAGAGATTGTGTTGTAATAGCATATGCAAATACATTATCCTCAAGTCCAGATGTTGTAGATATATAATCATATCTACTTAATAATCCTCCAGATCCTAATAAAATTTCATGATTGTTGTTATCAGTAACAGCTGTTCTTTCATTAACAGAGAATGCTCCAAATGATTTTTCCTACCAGAACATAAGATTATTTTTAAATCTCTTTAGTCCTGTTATTTTACCATAATTTGGATCAACGTCTATATAGTTTGCAGCTTTGAAGTTCTACCATGAATCTTCTAACTCTCCATTCTCTTTCTTATCAGAATATCTACATCTAAAGTTATATGTTTGTTTATCTTTAGTATCATAAGATATTGTAGAGAACTTCTAATCTATGGACTTTGTTATACTATATGCGCTATTATATTCGTATTGTGGAGTTTCTTGTTTAAATATATTGTCTACGTTTCCAGGGTTTTCCTAAATCCAAGACACGTTAGAATTTTCTATATTTTTACTAAATCTATAACCATGATCGATATACATGTTTATAGAACTCTCTACTGGTATAGCGTACTGTACATTCATTGTACTAAGTATACCTATAGCTTTATTTGATACCTTGTGTGCGGATGTATATTCAAATGGGCCTATGTATGTATCTCCATTAAATACCTATATTATATTATCCTATTTATTATTAAACTATTTAATATCAGAATAACTATAATAAACACTATTATCTTTTGCTGATCTTGAAAATCCACCATACGGAACAACTGTTCTCGTTATATTGCAAAGAACAGTTCCAAACATACTTGATTTTAAAAAGCTCTACTCATTATCTTCATCATCTATATAAGCTCTTTTAAACTTTTTATCAAGCCCAGACATATAGTTTTTATTAACAGTATAACTTTCATTAGAACCTTTTGTCATTATTGAAATATTATCAGTTCCAATTGTCTCTGTTAGTAATCTATTGTTTGTTGTAATTTCATTCTTAAGTTCTTTGTCTATTGTTAACAACAACGAAGTTCCAGCTAATGCATATGGCTTAACTTTCTTAAGCGTCAGCTATTCGGTTTTTACTATAGCCATTGGTTCTTCGTCATACATGCCATAACAAACAACATTGCAAAATCCATATTCTCCAATTGTGTTTACTTTGTCAGAAAACTTCTATACATGCTTGTCGTTTTTAATTTCAAATAAATCATTCCATTTTAAAGAGTCTGTAATCTATTTCCCATTTATGCCATATTGGTTATAAATATTATGCTTTTTAACTTTATATCCAATTTTAGTTCCATTATCGTCTATCCAGTTGTTATATGGATTTCTTTTATCACAGTCTCCAACTAAAACATCATCTGACTAACAGTATAACTTAAAATACTAATACTTTACATTCATTGTAGATTGAAACGAATCATATGGCTTATAATTACTATCAGAAGGAGTTGCGTCTTGATATACAGCAGAATCAACTGCTCCGTCATCCAAGTTTCCTATCTATAACTAATGAGCTGAAAATGCATTGAAAGCAAAATGAAATATATTTAAGTTATTAAACAATTCTGTATTCTTGCTTCTTAAGTTTGCTGATGGTATAGGGTCGTGCATTAATGATGAAAATCCATCTTTGTATTTATCATTGCCAGAACCACATATAAAATTAGTTTGATTTAATGATATGTATTCTATTTCATTTTGTATTCTTCCAGTTATATTCTAAAACACAGTCTTATTAACACTATTGTTACTAAACAAGTACTTTAACATATTTAACTTAACGTCAGATTTGTTTATAAGATCTAAAGTTGAAGTCTTAAAATATGATACTTCTGGAGACACGAACTAAAATAAGCTTTCATTTGTAAAATTATCAACACGATTTCCATGATCCCATGGATCGGCCGAAGTTCTATTACGCTGAATATATTCTAATATGTTTAATCTATTTATAGTTAAGAAACCATTAGGAGTATAGTGTTGTAGCTTATTAACAGTTTTATCTTTAAATCTCTTTATTACTGGTCTTGATAAAACGCCCTGTGCTACAACTTTCATATCGTCAGCACCCCTATTACATCTTACTATTTCATATGAATATATATTATCGTTACCAATGTCGTGTATGTTAAACTCTACACCAAGAGGTAATACAGAAAGCTCTCTTCCTTCTAATCCATTCATAAAGGAATAAAAGCCTTTGACACTTATATCTGGAACGACTACATCTGTTATCCATTTCACTGGACTGGAAACACCTTCTTTATCTGTGAATATTATACCAAACCTATAAGTTTCTCCACGTCTTAAAGATACAAGATTACTTGCCACCATAGGGTTTCCATATGTTTGACCGCTTGCTGGAGTACTAATTAATTTTCCAGCATGCTCAAGCATTCCGTCGTATCTTATATAATACTTGTCTATATCAACAGTTCCAGAACCTTCACCATCTTGATCTATATATCGTTTAAAACTACCGTACTATCCTTCATCAACATATCCATAATCAGCTGGTATTATAGTTGTTATAAACCTCCAATCTATATGCTTTCCAGACCCTCCGTAATAACAAACATCATCATGCTATTTTGTAAACTAACAGTTTTGCGTTCCTGCTGGAACTGTATATCCAGGTGTTATTTGATTAGACGGATTCCAACAGTCTTTTACAGATGTTAGCTCATCAAATTTCTTCCAATTGTCTTTTTCCAACTCCTTAATGCTAATTTCTTGACTGAAGAATGCATCATTTAAGTTTGTAACATATGTATACCCATCTACACTAAATGATAATGATACTGTATTTATGTTATCAAACTTTTTATTTGTTTGTCTATATTCTTTTATCTAAGCCGCAAATAAATAATCATCTTTAGATTCTATAACCTTTGGAATCATATACAATCCAGACTTAGAATTAAAATTCTCAACAGATACTTTTGATATTGAATTGTTGGTTATATCGTTATAATAAAAATATTTTTCAGCAGCGTCGTCATAACCACCTTCTTCATTTGTAACTATATCTCCATCATAAATAATATCTATTTCTGGAAGCTCTGCGTTTTCTTGATAATACAATCTATATATCTTTATAAGATCATAACTCTTCTTATTAGGTATCTAAATCTTTAATTTAAAACCAATGTTTGTGTTTTTGCCTTTTGCAGCACCAATGAAAGAGTGTCCAGAGTTTTTAGAATTTACAACATTTATCTATTTTGACAATGGAGATAACGCAGTTTGTTGTTTATATTTAGAATACATCTAAAATGCATACTAAACTTTTCCAGCCTTTAAAGAACCTTCTATAATATCTGTAATAACTGGAGGTAGAAACTATTCATGCTAATTAGTTAGTACACTTTTAATTGTAGTCAATGGCTTATCATTAAGAACATCCATTATTATTATCTAATGTATACCATCAGCTATGTATAACTTTATGTTATCTTCTCCTTCTTTTCTACCAACAATGCTAAGTCTTTGTCTTTCTTTGTTATTTCTCTTTTCATCAGATCCGTATATATCCCAATCTTCACATGGTCCAAATATAAGCTTTATATCTTCATTTGTAACATTTTCTTTTTCTATTGGAAATCTATATACGCGTATTTTACTCTTCTTATCTTCTGTAAATTCTTCTGTAAAGAATATACCATATTGTCCTACTTGTGAAGTTTCTATAATATCTTCACCTAATTCAGTCTTATAGATGTTTTTAAATCCATCTATAACCTTAAGAGAACCTGTAGCGCTTTCTTTGTTGTTTACATATCTAAGATTTAATGCATTTCTATACTGATCATTACCTAATACATGATCGGCAGCATCAGTGTTCATTCCCCCAGAAAATGTATTTGTCTATTCGTTTTGTATTTTATTAGAATCCATTGTAATAATCATTATATGTTAGCTATTCTTTACCAGTATATTTAAAGAACGTATCATCACCATCCCAATCTGGGATAAGTTTATTCCAATCGTTCTTTATATTCTACATATCGTCAGCAGTTGGCATCATAGCTTCAGCGTAAGCTTGGTTTCTATAGAAATTCCATTGCTGTTGTATATAGTTGTATATAGTTATATTAGCACTCTTTAATTTACCACCAAGTTGCCCTTTTAGAAATTTTGGAAAACTAAGTTTCATATTTACATACCAATAAATAGCTTCTTGATAAGAAGTTAAATCTGGTATAAGTGGGTAGCCTCTTTCATCTGTAGCTATTGCTTTGTAAGATAGCTTAACAAACCCATCTTTTCTATTAAATACTATCCAACCTGGTTTTATAAAGTATTCTGGTTTATCTTGATAATCATGTGTATAAAGTAAATCAGAAAAACCATTAGTATGAGGTCTGTTTATCTAAGCCTATACTGTTGGGTATTTATTCTACATCTATGGTAATTGGCTCTATTGCTATTCTTCTATAGTCATATTAGACTAACTGTCATCCAAGACTACAACTTTATGCTAATTGTTATGTGTGCTTGGAGATTTAAATATAGACGTCTGTGTACTACATGGAACCCATCCTCCTTCTTTTGAGTTGGAATAAGCCACACCGTCTAAATGCACTAAGTCTGAAGGTAACGGTATCTAACAATCCTGTATCTTAAACACAGGAACTCCGTCAACTCCAGACTGTCTGCTGATATACTGCATAGGTGCACCAATCTTATCTATGGCTTCAAAGATCCATTCTCTAATATCGCTTGTCCTCTATCTTGTTTCAGAAGAATCTAAATCAGCCATTATCTTAGCTATGACTGATTCACATTTTGTATACTTGTATATCATTTATATTTATATAATCTGTTTTATTGAAAATAAGCTTAGCCAGTCTCCTCTTATTAGCTCTAACTAAGCTTAATTGGTATTTATATCTATCTGGAAACGTCTGAGGTATCTTTGACCAGTGTAGTCTAAACTTATACCCGTCAGAGTGTTCATTTAAATGGTATATACGCTTACCTAACTCTTTACTAAATTTATAATCTACAGACAATGATTTATCTGTGTAAGACTTAGGTTTATATTTACCAACTTGTATATAACCTAACCCAAAAGGCATTTTAAAGCCGTCTGAGCCGTCTAATACATGTTTTAGTATAATATTACACATAGAGTCTAATATGCGCTTATACGCGACGTATGATAGCTCTATTGGCAAATTTTTATACATGTCTACGAATGTTATAGATTTCTTATTCTTCATCATCCTGTGGACCATGTGGTTTAACGCTGGCCAATGTAGAGTTGTTACTATCATCACTTGGCCTACCTAACATAAATGGAAGCTCCTTAGTCATTATCATTTCCTTGATAGGAGGTAACATCCATGCAGGTATTTTAATATCATCTTCGCTTGGAGTATCCCAATTGTCATCAATTTCATCTTCGTAAATAGCTAAGACCCAAATATTCCTAAGTTTATTTAAATCTTGATCACCTTGTACGAATATATACCCATCTTTATAATAGGCTGTAAGTTCGTGTCCAGTATATTTACGGAAATAGTTATAATGTCTACGAATGTGATTCATATATTGTATATTCTCACCCATCTAATCATGGACTGCTAATATACTATCTTCATCATTGTTGTATATACCTTCCAGTTTACTCTTAGTCTTCTTTGTAAATATTGGATACTTATCTAAAGACTTAACATCCTCTAACTCAAGAGGGCCAGTTTCCTTCTTATAAATATCATCTGAAGCCTATATAAGATCATCTATAGTTTCTGACTAAGCTTTAATCTTATCTAATCTCTGCTTTGTAAAGAATTTCTTATACTCCTTTACCCAGTTTCTTATCTGTTCTCTTGATAGATCTTCACTTTCACTTATATTGTTATTACGAACCAGAAGTAATATATCATCTACAAACTATCTTAATGTTATATATGTCATATCACTTATCTATTGCTTCTATTACTCTAACATCTGAAGTCTTTATAATATCATTAGTATTTACTATCTAATACTTATACATATCAACTTTCTTGAAGTCTAAAGTAAATAGACGTTTAATAAAGCTTTTCTTATTCTTATACTATCTATGTTTGTAAACATACAAGAACTATTGATTCTTAATATCTAAGTTAACACTTACTGTATCTTTACCTATAGTATAGTCTATTTTTGTTAGAGGATTTATTTGTATAGTATCTTTATATACTGTATCTCTTTGGATAGTTTTAATTATATCCTACCCCCTTACCCCCTTACTTGCTGTAACGTATATAGTCTACGTTTGAGTTGCGGTTGTTCTTATAACCTTTGGTTTAAGCTTTAACTACTCTCTTACACTATCTATCTTTTGTATAAGACTATCATTAATATTTCGCAGCTAAGACATATCCAGCTTTAAAACATTATTAGCCTATTGGGAACCATTTAAGATACCCTAATAGGCTTCAATGTTATTCTGAGCCATTTCTAAGCTCTTAGAGAGCCTTTTATTCTGTTTGTATATATTTATACTAAACACAACTAAAAGGCCCACCAAGAGGCTTAAAAGTGCCTTAAACGCGATCTTTTTGTGGCTCATGAGCCAACTTAATATCATCGCACTATTCATCTGTTGCCAAATTATTATTTGTTAATATTGAGCGTATTTCGCCGAACTTTGAGTTCATGTATGCAGACACACCGAATATACTTCCAGCATAAACGAATGTTTGCGCAATATACCATAAAATACTATCCTCAATATTGTGCTTATTGAGGAAGAACGATAAAAATGCCAGCAAAATACCACTTAATACTGAAACGCTGGCCGTAATATACTGTACTACATCTTTATTATGTCTTGTCATTTTATCTCTATCTCCACTTTTCCTTTTTGACAAGCATTTTTTATAATCGGGTATAACTTATTAACGAACTCTTTTGAGTTTATAACTTTTCCTGTAACCTTATTCTACCCTAAGAGAATACACCCATCAGTATCTTCATGTGAGTTACCAGCGTGAATCAATACTCCAGCAAATGATTTAACATTTAAAAGCCTTGGAGTGTATCTTTTGAATCTTGGGGAATAAGCCCACACAACCTCATATTTACCATATGGGATTGCGGTTCTTCCATGCACTTTAGTTTCTCCGTTATCAAAAATACCGTTTTTGTTAATATCTCTTACCTTATCTTCTAATGTATCACAAAAGTATACACCATCTACATAAAGCTTTCCTATTGTGTACGTATCACGTAAAGCGACACGCGTTAATTCTAATTTCATAACTGTAAATTAACTATACATATTACATTAATCAAAATCACCAAAATTAGGAACTTCATGATTAATGTTCTTTGTTATAATTTTATATCCGTCTCTGTCTACTGTAAAAGAACAGATGTTATTATTATTGGTATATTCATCTGTAATATCTTTACCATTTAATTCCACAGAAACGTAAGTGTTTGTGTCAGGATTTTTTATAAAACTATAAAAATTACCATTCTAAAAAAGTTTAACTTCTTTTACGGTTTGTTCATAGTGCTAATTATCATCTGATTTTGACTTATAGATTTCTACCACTTTATGATAACCATTTGGTGCTTTACTTTTATATTTAGCTAAAACTTTTTTACTCTCAAATTTATATCCATCGTACTCTATGGCTTCTCCAGACTAAAGATCTTCTTCGTTGTTTTTATAATCATCAACAATCTCAAACTAAACACCTTTATTGATTGTAAAGGTTCTAAGATTATTTGACCCCCATCCTGGCTGATATACAGTAATAACAACTAATACTATATACTGACCAAAGCTTCTTTGATCTTGTGCTGGGAAGTACATCTCAATCTGCTTAGAACCACTTATAACTCTTGATGCTGCAAGATATTTATCTGGAACAATCTTAAACTGCTTAGATCTTACACCAAAGCCGTTGTATGCTGGAAAATATCTATAGTCATCAATAGGCCCAAACATTCCTGATGTGTATACCTCTTGATTATATGGAAGCCAATTATACATATGACATCTTGTATATACTAAATCATAATCAGTAGGACTATAATACTAAGGATAGCCGTAATTATCTAAGTCTATATACTAAATGTCTTCTTTTCTAATAACATAACATCTAAGCTGCTTAATAGATGTAGCATCGTAATCAGATAGCTCATCTAATGTAAACTATAGACGTACGTCAGTTCCCATTATTACTTGTTTCATATTTATATAAAATAAAAAAGCTGAGGTAGGGCTGTATGCCCAACCCCAGCTTAGTTGTTTTTAATATTAATTATTATGCAAAGAACTTAGTTAGAGCTGTCTTAATAGCTGAGCCCTGACCATTCTTTGGATAAATCTCAATTGACTGCTTTGTAAGTCTATGGAGATCATCAGCTGTACGATACATGTTCTCGAACAAGATTGTAACTGCATCATACTCACCATCAAGCTTTGTATCCATATTAGGAAGATCGAACTTACGATAATCCTCAAAGCCGCGGTTAATGATACCATTGTAACCCATAGCTGACTCTTCACGATCACGCACATACTTAGGAGAAGCTGTATAGATCTTACCAGGAGTCTTCTTAATAACAATACCTGGCAATGGGAACTTATGGCTTGAACCAATATTTACAATACCAGCCTCATCGCTAAATGAGATCCATGTAGAAACTGCAAAACGCACAGTAGCTGCAGGACTTAATGCTGGAACTGAATCATCGTCATCATAAGGAAGAGCCTCAAGTGTAAGCTTGCCAGCAGTAGCCGATACGCTAACTCTCGCTCTCTTGTAATCCTTCTTGATAAGAGCTGCAATACCTTCAGCTACCTTCTCTGGAGTATCATTTACATTAGTTACATACTCATAAGACTCAGTCCACTTGCGGAAACGTGTATTCATATCCTTATAGATAATACGGAATACAATGCTATGACCGCCAGCTGCAATCTTATTCTTAACTGGATCTTTAATACCAGTAAAGTCAACCTCAATCTTCTCTTGAGTATCTGCTGCGTGGTCTGTAAACTCAGCACTCTTAACAGCACTCTTCTGAATTGGGTTAGACCAGTCGATTACTGGAGTGTACTTAACGCTACCATCACGACCAATGATTGTAGATACAGCGCTTGTAATCTTACCAATCTTGATAGCTGTAGCTGTTGCTGGAACATCATCAATTGCTGTAGCTGGTTTAGCCATATCAACAATTACGATCTTACCAACATTCTCGATTTCTGACTTCTTATCTTTTGCGAGAGCACTGATCTCGCCAGTGTACAATACTGTGTCTTCGTTACTTACAAAAACGTCATTTACAAATGTAATCATATCTTTATATTTTATTAATTTTTTCTACTCACCTCACACGCTAATTTAATAGCAAAGGCTTTCCACGTTAAAATTATTCTTGTGTCATAACCTCCTGAGTTATACTCTTATAGCGAGGATTACCTGTATTCTCAAGGTACATCTATGCAGCTATTTTAATAATCTCTGGAATTGTTATGTCATCAAAATCCGTATATTCTTCAAACGGACTTGATAGTGTTATTTTGTTAGGAGTACGTAAATAACCTAATACATACTCTTTTATTTTGTAGTTCTTATCTGTAAGTAGATAACAACCTTTATCTGTGCAGACTCTTAAAGGTCTTGCTTCGCCATACTTATAATGAAAATCTGTAAGGCTGTTTGTAACCCTATACATGAAACTATCAGATGTACATTCAAAGATGCTTGTACTATAAGGATTACCTCCTTTGTTATTAGTTATAATAGCATCTTCATTTAATGCAAATAGAAAATCACCTGGGTAGTTTTCTACAGTATATTTATCATACTTTGGGTTATTATCATCTATAACGAACTATGTATATTTTGTAGTTTTATATAGATTAATCAAATCGTTCCTACGCTTCTCATTTTGTTCATATGATGTTTTATGAACTTGATCTGTGTTAAATCTTAATTTAACAAATTTATCTACAGCCTAATTTAGCCAAAACAAAGAATCAGATGTAAGAGGTTTTTCAACTTGATTAATAACACCTATCTCTGTTTCAAAGGCTTCAAGTATATCTATATGTTTCATTGATCACCCTCCTACTATTGTTGTCTTGCATTATTCTATTGATCCTATAGCTAAGACTTAGCTCTTCTCTTTAAACTTTCTAAAGTTACCCCAAACTTATAATTATATATATATAAATCAACAGCACCTTTTACTATATCCCAAAAACAAGATGAAGATAACTCGCAATTATAACCATTTGTTAATATTGTAAACGATTGAATTTTTTTATAATATACAAGTAAAATACTACTTATAGTAGTATAATTATCATGTAGTACGGTTATAGGATTCTACATTCCTACGCCATTAGTATTCTATTCTCGTTCAAATATAACTAATGGATTTCTAAAAATAAAACCCTCATTATAAGTATTATTTATTTTAGAATAATCCTAATATTCAGAAAATATCTTGTTTTCAACAAATACGTATTCTCCAGAACCTTCTTTATATTCAAATTTATATGTATTTAAACATTTTGAATAACTTCTTATGTATTTATAATAATCAGTTGGAAGATTAAAGCTTTTACAATTCGGCTAAATTGTATTATATGAATCATTAATTTCATATATATATTCTTCTTTTATAAGATCTTTAACCTTTTCCTACAAGTCACTAATAACATCTCTATCATTTACAACCATAAGTTGTTTTATAATATCATCAAAATACTACTTTGCGTATTCGTTAAGAAATGCATAAATAGTTTCTGTATCTGGCTTGTTTTCAACCTCAAATGAAGGATCTATTTCAATAAGCCTACGCTCAAATTCAACTCCGAGCTAAAATGTTTCATTGTACGTCATGATTCTAATCCTCTCAATTGTGCTTTAGTCTGCATTCTTGGAGATTCAACAATCTCTGTACTCATAACTAAAGCAAGGTTAATTAATTCTTCAGCCACACTATCAGATAATTCAAAGTCTATATCAGTTTGCTAAGATAGTTTTTTATTTTTATCAGCAAATTTCTATGGATATTTTATGTATGTATATATAGCTTTTATATTTGATGGTCTACCAAATATATCAACTCTATTCAAATCTCCATAAATATATATTATTTTTTTACCCTATATACAATATATTGCACTCTTTGACCATGGTTTATTATTTATAGACTATATAAATTTATACATGTATTTAGACGGTATCTACTTTGCGGACTAAATTGTATTTGATTCATCAATAGTAAACATAACATGTATAACATACATTACGTCTTGATTTAAATTTATTGTAACACAATTTAGATTTGTATCATTTGGCTATCTTATAGATGTTCCTTCAGTTACTAAAGGCTGTAAATCCTCAACTGCTTTTTCATCACCCTCAAACGGCACTCTTCTCATATTGTTTCCTGTAAATTTTTGAGCTATTAAAGCTAAGTAGGCCTTGTCGAGCAATGTAGCAATCTCGTATTCAGTTAACGACGGATATGACGTGGTGACATTCTCCTTGTCATATTCGATCATAAACTTTTCGTATATATCTGCGTGCGTCATACGTCGTTTAATTTTAATTACTTATTATTTGTTTCGTTTATAATAACAAGCTTCAAGTCTTGATTTTTCTTATTATCTAAGTATGCTATAGCTTCCTGTAAAGAAGTAGCAATCAGATCGGTTCCGTAATAATAATTTGTCTTATCCTTACGAATAACACCTTTTGCTACAGCTTCCTCAATAATAAACTCAGTATCCTTTGTCTTATTATCAACCCACTTGTCAAAGAACTTCTTAGGATTCTTATCAACCATTGTAAACAATGTAGACTCTACAAGTTCGTTAGAAAGATCATCTGACTTAACACCAAACAATCTAAGACACTTACGCATATTATCAAGTGATAACTTATCAAACTCACGGATAGCATCTCTACGTAACTTGTTAAGCTTATTCTGCTCAACAGCCTCAGCCTGACGATTAATCAAGATGTAATCTTTACCAGCATCAAGCTTATCAAGTGATGTAGCAACTCTCTTATGACCCTCAAGGAACTTAATAATCATAGCCTGACGAGGAATAGAGTCGTCTAACAATAATGGCTTAGCGCCAATCTTTACACAGAATGTAGTCCAGAAATCACTTGTTCGTGATAAATGGCCTTCATCGTAACCTAAAGCTTTTTCAAAATATTTTTCATCTTCTGGAGTAAGTCCAGTGTATATCGAGCCAGACCTTGTAAAATAAGGGGCGATATAGTCAAAACATCTGCTGTACTTCAACAAGCCAGCCCATGGATTCTTTTTCTTAATTCTTAATTCAACTACCATAATATATTTAATTAGTTCTCCATATATGATATATGTTAGGGCATAACTCAATTAAGCGATACACCCTAATATATATTATATAGATTTATTTATTTTAATTACGCCTGCTTGTACTCTGAATCGTCAGCATCGCAGTAAAGTACACCACATGCAAGTGGGTTACGTACCATAATACCCTCTTCTCCGAGGAAGTGTACCTGATAACCATCACGGCTATTAGAACGAAGTGTGTTAATTGAGTTACCGTAACCAGATGGGAGTACAGAACCACCAGTACACCACTGTACGAACTCACGACCCTTACGACAAACCTTAACGATGTTTGCCTGGCCATCACGCATACCAAGATCGAGGAACAAGAATGTGTAAGACATCAATGGCTTACCTGACAGTGGGTGGAGCTGACGGAACATCTCCATGTTGTCAAAGAGAGCACACTTCTTAAGAGTAAGCTCAATACCATTAGTCATCTTGTAAGTTGTGAACTGACCACCAAGAGACAACTCCTGACCATTACCAGTGATAAACTTAGTATCGATCAACTGCATGTTAGCTACCTTCTCCTTGAGGATGCGATCGAACTCACGCATACCCATCTCACCAGTCAATGCAATAAACTTACGCTCGTTTGTACCAAGCATGTTGTAGCAAAGATCGAAGAGGTAATCCTCGAGCAACTCAGTTGTAAGAGTTGTATAGTAACGTGTGTTAGCTGGACTAATCTGCTCGAACAAACCTGCACTGATTGCAACAGGGCGTCCGTTTGTACCCTTATTAGAGTATGTACCGTCAGCGTTACGGTTAGACTTAGCAAAGAGCAACTGATACTCCTCACGCTTCTTCCACTCACGAAGAGCCAACCAATACTGGTAGTCAGACCAGAGGTAAGACTTCTTGCCAGTCTCAGGATCTGTCAACGCGATAGCTAATACTGTAGAGTAAGCATCACCAGTAATATCGTAAGAAAGACGCATTGTCATCAAGTTGTTCTTCATCTTGAATGGAGTCTGATAGTTCAGGATATCTGCCTCATCTGAATACTCTTCGTATGCAGAACCGATACGACTTACCTGACGACCTGGGAGAAGATACTCACCTGGAATATATGCACCAGAACCAGCATCTGCTACGTAGCACTCGTAAACCCAAGCGCTACCATCCTGATATGGAGTACCAGAAATACGAACCTGGAAACGATAGTTGTCGAATGACAAGATTGCACCAGGACCGAAGTAACGCTCTTCAAGACCGAGGTAGATTGGAGAGTTACCAATACCAGCAGTAGTCTGTGCTGCATTACCTGCATCAATTACCTGACCGTTATACTTAGCGTAACGAATATTAACAGCGTGATCCTGATCAATCTGAACAGCCCACTCATATTCGCGATTCTCGATAGTCATAGTCTTACCAAGACCACCAGTAATCATATCAATAGTAGTTGAAACACCATCATCCTTTGTACCGAATACAAGAGACAAGATACCAGCAACCTCATGAG
>ERZ773250.157-NODE-157-length-43908-cov-4.793560_pt1 | contig 43908 bp, 49 predicted proteins | sample MGYA00511258_ERZ773250 | MGnify/ENA primary metagenome ERZ773250 (study PRJEB29015, sample SAMEA2738164) | human oral metagenome | biome: human oral; feature: human-associated habitat; material: saliva | place: China | collected 2187 ... | reverse complement strand
GAGTCGACTAGAGAATGCGAGCTCCTGGGTCGTCAAGGCTACTCCCCTACTACTCCTGCTTTGGGAAGTCCTTCGTCCCTCTCTCACGAGCCTAGCCATCGGTAAGACACAGAGCTTACTCGCAAGGTTACTCTTCCGTCGTGGTAGACGGAAGAGCTAGTCTATCCTCCTTTCCCCCCTTCCCCTACTTCACTACACTTACTTTCCCTCCCATGACCTCACGTACGATCGTCGGTATCGGCGAGATCCTTTGGGATATCTTCCCCGACCGTAAAGCTCTCGGCGGAGCGCCTACCAACTTCGCCTATCACTGCCAGCAACTCGGCCATGAAGCCTATTCCGTCAGTGCTATCGGACGGGATGCTTTGGGGCAAGAAATCGAAGAGCTTCTGAAGACACTTCCTCTGAATACATTACTTCAGCATAACGATTATCCAACGGGTACCGTCTCGGTGACGCTGAATGCGAAAGGGAGTCCTAGCTATAAGATCAATGAACAGGTTGCCTGGGATGCGATCGAGTTTACCCCCGAGCTAGAAGCCTTGGCTAAGCGTACCAATGCCGTTTGTTTTGGCTCACTCGCTCAACGCTCTCCTATCTCTCGGCGCACCATAGGGCGCTTCCTCACTGCTATGCCTGCAGGGAGTGTCAAGGTCTTTGACGTCAATCTTCGTCTGGACTATTATACCCGAGAGATCATCGAGAACTCCCTAGAGCAAGCGACGATCCTTAAGCTCAATGACGAAGAGATCATTACCGTGGGCGAACTACTCGGCGTCAAGGGAACGATGGCAGACATTGCCCGTCAGCTCACCTCGCACTACAAGCTAGAGGCACTGGTCTTGACACGTGGAGCGAAGGGCTGTCATGTCTTCCTACCTGGTGGGAGTGTCTTCTATCCCTCAGCACATATTGAGATCGCTGATACCGTCGGAGCGGGCGATTCGTTTACAGCAGGCTTTATCTCCGCTCTGCTTGCAGGGAAGAATACCCTAGAGAGCATGGCTTTAGCGACACGTGTAGCAGCTCACGTATGCCAGCACCATGGTGCGATGCCACAGCACCCCCAGCACTTCAAGCGTTATCTAGAGGCTGAGTTAGGTACTCCTGCCTAGATAAAGCGAGCCTGGCCATCTCTCCCGAGATAGCCAGGCTCTTCGATTTATCACTTAAACGGTTTACTATTTACAAGAGTCTATGCTTCCAAAGCTTTATCACTCTCACAACTGCAAAGGTAGAGCATAAGCTGAGGGGCTGCAATACCTACTTCTTATGATTATTTGCCTTCGCTCTACCTAAGATATAGGATTGTGAAGGCCTAAAGAAAGGTTTACCTTTGCTCTATATTACCACTTCACCCCCAAGGTGAAGCCTTTTTAGCTTATTACATCCAGATCAATGAACTCCTTCCGCTACCTCCAAGGTCATACTTTTACTTCTCCCTTCACGGCAAGTGCTCGCATGAGCGACATCATCCTTAGCAGTGCCGTAGCCCTTCAGATAATTTCCCGCTTTGGGATACCCTTGGGATTCGGCGACAAGAGTATCGGTCAGGTCTGCGAAGAGCATGGTGTCGATACCACGACCCTGCTACTCCTGCTGAACTGCTCCATCATCGATAACTATGAGCCTCGTGAGGAGCAGATCGCCTCTGTGCATCTAGATAGCCTACTGAAGTACCTAACGAACTCACACTCCTACTTCCTGGACTTCCGCCTCCCGCTGATCCGACAGCGACTCCTTGCCGCGATGTCCAATTGCCCCCAGGATCTGATGTACGTCATACGTCGCTTCTTCGACGAATATGCCGAGGAGGTACGTAAACACATGAGCTACGAAGACCGTATCGTCTTCCCCTACGCTCGTAAGCTCATGGCAGGACAGCCAGATCCACACTACAATATCGGGATCTTCATCAAGCGTCATGATCAGATCGAGCTCAAGATCACCGAGCTAAAGAACCTCCTCATCAAGTACTACACCGCTCCTACGAGCTACGAGATCACGTCTGTCCTACACGACATCTTTAGCGTGGAGGTCGATCTCTCCTGCCATAACTATATCGAAGACTCGATCTTCACTCCACTCATTGAGTACTTAGAGAAGAAGCTCAGCTAGCCCACCTAAGCTTCCACATATCCTATGGTAAGTCAAATCAAGATCGCTATCGCTGAGCCTGCCCCTATTGTACGTGCCGGCATCGAGGCTCAGCTACGCAAGCTACTGCACCATAAGGCGCAGGTGATCTATCTCCTCGATGACACTCGACGAGATTGGCTAGAGGTTGCCTCGGTGATCTCCGCAGACATCTTCCTCATCAATCCCCTGCTCACTGGGCCCAATCCACGCACACTCCTACCCCATCTCCCAGAGCAGACGAAGCTTGTCGCCTTTAGCTACACACCTGCCGATCCACTCCTAGTGAAGGAATTCGACGGGGTGATACACCTGACGGACGGTGTCCTTCAGATTTCGGAGCTGATCGATCGGCTCCTTCAGAACGAAAGCCAGGCTCCTGAAGTCAGTCAAGACTCACAGACGCTCACTCCACGAGAGCGGGAAATCATCATTTGCGTCGTCAAGGGGATGACAAACAAGGAGATCGCTGGCCGCCTCTACCTATCTACGCACACGGTAATCACGCACCGAAGGAACATCACCAAGAAGCTCCAGATCCACAGCTCTAGTGGTCTAACGATCTACGCTATTATGAATAAGCTAGTAGAGCTTGACGAGATCAAGCAAGACCTCTAGCCTGCTCACCGACATACCTCAAACAGCTCGCCCCAAGAGACCTCACGTCATCTTGGGGCGAGCTATTCTTTTATGAAGCAAAGGTAGGTCTCTAGGAAAGAGAAGGTAAAGCTCTACTTCGGCAAAGCATAACCTTTGCTCCCACAAAGCACGACCTTTGCAGGCAAGGAAGTCTATAATAAAGCCCAGCCCAGGGAGTCTTTCGACTTCCTGGGCTGGGCATCTGGCAGGAGAGCTAGGCTACTCTTGTCTCTTTAAGCTAGCTCTTCTTGATACGATCGGTGATGGCTTGGATCAGTTCGTCCAAGGGCATACCACTACGTTCGCTCATCATCGCCACCGTAGCCTTAGGGATCATGATCCGAGCGAGCGGTGTCGATAGCATCTTAAAGGCAGGGTTAATCTGCGTAAGCTCTGCCTTGAGCTGGGGATACTTCGCTAGCAGATCCTTCAGACGAGTGCCTGGCGTCAGTGGGAGCAAGTCTCCTTCAGGGGCGGGGCTAAGCTCGGGAGCTCCTTCGGGCTGAGGGGTAGGAGCGGATACAGGAGCTTCCATAGGCTTATCCTTAGTCGCAGCTTGGTTGCTCTTATCCCAAGAGAGGAGGGTACGAGAGCCTTCCAGACTACGAATGCGGGTGCAGTCCTGCATCATCTCGAGGACTCCTCGGAAGCGACCCTGCTCATCTCTGACAGCTACATAGTAGATGTAGATAAACAGGCCAGGCTTATTGATCCAGAAGTCTACCGTATCCTGCTCGCCAGAGCGGAATTTCTCGATAATTTCCTCGACCAAATGCACGCTGGTGCGTGGGTGACAGTTCTTGACGTCACGGCCGATCACGTTACGACTACGAGGGAAGACCCGATGATCCGTATCGGTATAGAAGCGGACGATCTCCTTTTCATCCACGTAAGAGAAGTCTACGGGCATATGTTTGTAGACCAAGTTGATTTCTTCCAAGGTCAATTTACCCGTAGTCACCTCAAGTAGCTGATCGGGAGTCGTAGCTCCACCGAAGCCATACTTGCCTAAAAGACCAGCAAGCTCGCCAGCAAAGCCAGCCATCGCCGTCTTAGGAGCACCTTCCTCGGAGGGATTCGCCTCAGAGGTTGCTTCCCCGACCTGGATCCATGCAAATCCGATCTCACGATCACCGAGCTTCATCTCCTCAAACTCCTTCGGCTGGATCATAGCCAAGGACGTAGGATAGAGGACCGTCTCTTCCTTCTGCATCAGATCGAGTACGTCTGCGACGATAGTCTTCTGCATAGCGATGAACTCCTCCTCACGATCCTCCTCTAGGAGGTGGCGTGCATCTCGGATCTCGTCACGTATGAAGTCATCCAAAAGCCACATCGTGGTCGTCGGACGGTCAAAGCCTTTGCGCTCTAAGACGGGGTAAAGCTGATTTTGCTTACGTGAGAGGTGCGTGCGGAACTGCTGGAGCTGATCGTAGAGTCCATACCACTCGTTCTTAATGACGGGGTAAGGCGCCAGACGCTCTACCTCCTTAAGCAAGCCACGCATATGATCATTCTCCCGGATGTAGCACATGATCGGATGATCGGCAGGTAGATCAGGACGGCTTGTATCCATGACCTCTTCGAAGAGCTCCATCATCTGCTGGATATTCTCCTTCCGACACTCGTCATCGTCAAGCGTCTTGAGTTCCTGCTCCGCGAGGGCGATCTCGTAGGGACGGAGGGTCGTGACCTTTTCCTTTAGCAAGGCTCTTGCTTCGGCCAGGGTCAATTCCTTCTCCATGTAGCGCTCCTTGATCGAGAGGACATGGCGAAGCTTCTCGAGATCTACCTCGGGAAGGTGACTTTGCATCTTATTCATAGGGGGGAGGGTATGTTAGCGCTTGACGAGATAGACGAAGAACTCGCTATCAACGAGTGCCTCGATACTGATCGTGGGCTCTCCTGGGAAGCTGAGGACACTACCTGGGGTGAGGTGATGCTCTTCTTGACCATCGAGGATGGTCTTGACTTCTCCACGGACAAGCGTGAAGTAGACGTCCACACCAGGGTGATCGTGAGCGGGGACGCTCTTGCCCTGAGGAAGAGAGACATGGACGAGATTGAGACGTTCGGTGCTGTGAACGTTGCCAAAAGCAGAGATTTCGTTAGCGATCATAGGGATGTCACATGATATGAATTACGAATAGCGATGAGAAGCCTACTATGAGACGATAGACTTTCACCTACACAACACCGTTTTTATGTTTTTCGTTCAAATTAGGCACATAATAGATACAAAAGCGAGTCTCCATCCCTTCCGGATGAAGACTCGCTCGTTAGATAGGGAGTAGGTTATAGTCCCTAGAAGTTGTAAGCTAGGCCTAGACCAAGAACCTCACGGAACTGTACCTTAGCACCACGTGTCATCCCGCTACCATCAATAGTTTTGATGTTGTCATCATAAACCAAGTTGGTCGTTAGGGTCGTCGTAAGGAACTTATTGATCTTGAATGCAAGCATCATATCCCAGTTGACGTCGATATTACCGAAGTTCTTATCGTAGGAAGTGAAGAGCGTTAGCTTCGTCACCAAGCTGATGTTCTCGGCGAGCTTGCGCTTGTAGTTAGCGACAGCCAAGGCACCAATCTCAGCAAGCACCTTCTTCCCAGGCTTGACACCGAAAGCTCCAGCATCAGAGAGCTTCTTGTCTAGGACGAAGGTCATCTTCCCTGTAGCTGGAGATAGTAGGACGGAGAGATCGTCATTAGGCTTGTAGTCTGCCCCGATAGCTAGGGTTAGGTAGCCAGGAGATACGATGTTGGAGATATACTTGTCAGCGTTCCCTGGGACATTGGGGTTCGTCGAAGCGTCATAGCCACGGGCAAACTGCGTCAAGAAGTCTCCAAGAGCTGAGACACTCCAGTGCTTGCTCACCTGACGGCCGACCTTCGTGCTGAAGTTCAGCTTATCGACGCTCTTGAGCCACTTATTCGTAGAGGTGAAAGTCTTACCGAAATCCGTCACCAAGGCATTATCCCAGCTCCACTTATCCTTCTTGTAGTTAGCTGAAGCGTTGAGGTAAAGGTTCCAAGCGACCGAGTTTTCTCCCCCCGCAGCCCAGTTTGTCAGCGAGGTTTGAGAGATATTAAGCCCAGACACACCGCTGAACTTCCAGAGAGGGGCAGGAGCGGCTGCCTCAGGAGTAGCGTCTTGGGCAAAGCTAGCCATGCCGGAGCAAAGGGCTAGAGCCAGCGTAAAGAGTAGCTTCTTCATCTTGTTTTTGTCGAATTGGTTATTCTAGTTTGATAAAATCCTGCGCAAAAATACACATTTATACACATAGATTCTAACAGACAGCTCACCTTTTCTCCTAGGGAAGGCCTACCGATAGAGCCTATGCCCTCTTCCCAAGGAGAGGCTGAGACAAGAGCAAAGAAGCCGAGCAGAATGGCTCATCCGCGGAAGGGATCTGCCCTTACTGAGTCGAAGACTTACCTTCGGCGAAAATAAGGTATAGCTTAGTTCTTCTAAAGATATAGGTCTGCTCAGGACAAGGTATATCTTCCGCCTTCCTCAAGCTCTCCATCCGAACGAATACCCCATCTTCCGACCTCCGAGATCTTACACTTTCCTTCGCCAACTGCTAAGGGAGTTTTCTTCGATAGCCACCCGATTCCCATCTATAATAGGTAGGATAACGCAGAGACAAAAAGGACTTATATAGGGACTCCCTCTAGCTCTAGCCAACTGCTCCCAGAGCCTATGCCCCGCTAAGCACGTGGTAATTACGGAAAAATCGGCTATTTTTGTGCCTTGTATAGTATGCTCCACACTCAAGTGAAACAAGCTTATAATTAATAGATACAACCACGATGCAAAACAAAGGATTTGTGACCTTCGTCACAGTGAGCTTGGCTTTGATCTGTGCGTTCTACCTTTCCTTCTCTCTCGTTACGCGTCACTACGACAATAAGGCAGAGAAGATGGGTGAAGTCGCAGGCAAGGCTTATCTCGACTCCATGGCCAACGAGAAGGTGTTCCTAGGCTACACCCTCAAGGAGGCTCGTAAGCAACAGATCGGCCTCGGTCTTGACCTCAAGGGAGGTATGAATGTCATCCTCAAGCTGAATGCCGGTGACCTCCTCAAGTCACTCGCTGGTGACACCCAAGACCCTAACTTCCTCAAGGCAATCCAGCTTGCTTCGAAGAGTAACTCTGAGGGCAACTATATCGATCAGTTTGTCAGCGAATACAAGAAGCTATCCCCTGGCATTAATCTCGCTGTCGTCTTCGGCTCTGGAGACCTACGTGAGCAGATCAATCCCTCTACGAGCGAAGCACAGGTCATCAATATCCTTAAAGAGAAGTATAATAGCGCCGTCGAAGCGTCCTTCAATGTCTTGAGCACGCGTATCGACCGTTTCGGCGTCGTCGCTCCTAACCTTCAGCGCCTAGAGGGACAGGGTCGTATCCTCGTAGAGCTCCCTGGCGTCAAGGATCCCGAGCGTGTCCGTGAGCTTCTACAGCGCAGTGCTAACCTACAGTTCTGGCGTACCTACACCTTCGACGAGGTAGCGAACGACCTCGTAGGGCTCAATGACCGACTATTGGCACTAGGTAGCATGCCCGCACCTCAGCCCGTAGCCGCAGAAGCTCCCGCAGCTAGCACCGACAGCCTCGTCGCTGACAGCACGACCGCAGTAGCAGTCACGCAGCTAGCTAAGGGTCTCCAGGTAGATACGCTCGCCAAGTACCTCCAGCTCGGTGGCCGTGGCGGTGCTACCGTAGGGCTTGCTCAGGATCGTGACCGTAATAAGATCGACTCACTCCTTGCCCTAGCTACGGAATACCACCTCCTCCCCGAGGACCTCACACTCCTCTGGGGTGCTAAGCCTATTCAGGATCCTCAGACGCGCAAGCTCACCAATATCTATGAGCTCTATGCGATCCGCACCAACCGCTCGATGAAGCCAGACCTCTCTGGGGATGTCGTCACCTCAGCACGTGCCGATGTCGATCAGAATCGTCTAGGTAGCGCAGAGCCTCAGGTATCGATGTCCATGAATCAGGAAGGCGCTCAGATCTGGGCTCGCCTAACGAAGGAGAACATCGGTCGCTCGATCGCTATCGTCCTCGACGGCGTCGTCTACTCGGCACCTAATGTCAATAGCGAAATCACCGGTGGTCAGTCTTCGATCTCGGGTAACTTCACCATCGAAGAAGCTAATGACCTAGCGAACGTACTTAACTCCGGTAAGATGGAGACCTCCGTCGTCATCGAGCAGGAGAACGTCGTCGGGCCTACCCTCGGTAAGGCTTCGATCCAGGCTGGTATCATCTCCTTCGCCATTGCCCTCGTCCTGCTGATGATCTACATGTGCCTCGCCTATGGATTCATCCCTGGAATGATCGCCAACCTTGCGCTTGTCGTCAATAGCTTCTTTACCCTTGGTATCCTAGCCTCCTTCAATGCCGTCTTGACGCTCTCTGGTATCGCCGGTCTCGTCCTAACGCTCGGTATGGCAGTGGATGCGAACGTCCTCATCAACGAACGTATCAAGGAAGAGCTTCGTAAGGGTAAGGGTATGACACGTGCTATCTCTGATGGATACGGGAATGCCTTCAGCGCTATCTTCGACTCGAACCTCACGTCGATCATCACGGGTATTGTCCTCTTCTACTTTGGTGCCGGTCCTATCCGAGGCTTTGCTACGACGCTGATCATCGGACTTATCGCCTCCTTCATCACGGCTGTCTTCCTGACACGTATGGTCTTCGAAGCTCTGGACAAGCACCACAAGCTCGATAACGTCACCTATACGACGGTCATCACGAAGAACCTCCTTGTCAATCCTTCTTACAACTTCCTCGGAGCTCGTGTGAAGGGCTACCTCCTTCCCCTGCTCCTCATCATCGCTGGGGTCGTCAGCTTCTTCGCTGTAGGTCTAAATAACGGGATCGAATTCTCTGGTGGTCGTAACTACATCATCAAGTTTGACCAGCAGGTAGACAATCAGAAGGTCCGAGAAGCGCTAGCTCCCGCTCTTGAGCAGAAGCTCGTCCTCACAGCTATCGGCACCGAAGGTGATCAGGTACGTGTATCTACGAACTACCTCATCGAAGACTCTGGTGAAGCTGTCGAGAGCCAAATCAAGGCTAAGCTCTATGAAGGTCTGAAGGGATTCTATAAGACGACTCCTTCAGAAGCCGACTTTGACAGCTACATCATCAGCTCTCAGAAGGTCAGCGCAAGCATGTCTGACGACATCAAGAGCCAGGCTCTCATCGCCGTCGCTCTGTCGCTGCTCTTCATGGCGATCTACATCCTGATCCGCTTCCGTGACATTGCCTTCTCTATCGGTGCGTTTGCCTCCGTGACGGTGACTACCCTCATGATCCTGGCGATCTACACGCTCCTCTGGAAGGTCATGCCTTTCACGATGGAAGTAGACCAGAATTTCATCGCAGCGCTACTAGCTATCATCGGTTACGCTATCAATGACGTGGTGATTGTCTTCGACCGTATTCGCGAAGAGATCGGTAACCATCCCCAGGCAGACCGCTTCAGCGTCATCAACGGCGCACTCAACTCCACCCTCTCACGTACGCTGAACACCTCATTCACGACCTTCCTCGTGATGATCATCGTGTTTGCCTTCGGCGGAGCATCGATGCGTAGCTTCACCTTTGCTATCCTTCTCGGGGTTGTCTTCGGTACTTACTGCACGCTCTTCGTAGCTACGCCTATCGCGTACGAAGTCGCTAAGCGCCGTAAGAGCAAGGCTATCGAAGCTAAGTAACTAGCTTACCCTACTTCTTGATCAAGGAGCAAAGTAAGCACCGCATAGCGGGGGACGATCAAGCATCATCCCCCGCTATTCTTTTCTACGAGCTCTGGAGAAGCGGTGATCTAAGCAGGCTCGAGGAAGATTGGTATTCTAAAGTTTTTACCCTACTTTTGCAATCGATTTATTACCATAGGTCGCCCAGATGGTGGAATGGTAGACACGAGGGACTTAAAATCCCTTGGCCTATAGGCTGTGTGGGTTCGATCCCCACTCTGGGTACAAGCTAGAAAGAAAAACCGCTGTAAGATAGACCCTTACAGCGGTTTTCAATTTAAGAGAGGGCGCATCAGCGGACGATTATCTATTTTGAACATGTCAAGTATAAGAATCTTTGCGTACCTTCGCTGTGTAACGAGTATAATAAAGAACATTTAAAGCGATAGCTATTTCTACGGCAGGCAGTCATAAAAAAACAAATACAATCTCACTAGGAAGACCTCCTCATATCGCTACGAAGAATCAATATCTCTCTCTTCTCTATCGTTCCAAACATCTACACGACAAGCGATGAGCAAGCACGACATCCAAAGAAGAGCCTTCTACAAGAACGAGAAGACCGATCAGGTCTACTGGATTGAATCCGAAAATCTTGGGCAGCACCTCTTCTCGTTTGACAAAAAGAAGATCTACAACCTCTTCGCAGATTACCCTCACAATCTATCCAGCGAGGAAGTTGCCATATTTGACAAGGAGAACCCTTACTGGGCAAACTACTTCCGAGATCGGAAGAGGTAGCTATTTCTTCCCGCCACGTTTCCCTTTCTGTTGATTAATCGGTTTGGTATTGATGTAGCCTAGCATCTCACCAAACCGATTATCCATTCCCAGCTGGTCAATATCTATCATGCCTGTTCGGGCAAGACGACGCACTCCACCAGACTTGCGTGAGCGTTTTGCTCCAAAGCGGATCCTTAGTATAGTCTCGCTAAGTTCATGGAAGCCATTTTCAGAGGCTATGCCAGACTGAAGCTCCAGGTACTCAATCTTTCCCGCCTTCTTCCGTATGACAGCTGCGTGCGCACCACAAGCAAAATAGTACTCTTTCCCCTCTTTGACTTGATGAAAGAGAGCCCTTGCTCCTTCAAAGTCGTTTTCTTGCCTAGTCACAACCCCTCCAGCTTTCAGGATGATGTCATCGAACACAGTTATCCCTCGGCTAAAAAAGTCACAACTTTTCCCACCTCTATAATCAAGGACATCCCATCGATGCTTATTCCCCGCATAAGCTAGAGCAAGGGATGAGCAAGAGCCTTCTGTCAGATCGCCTCCCGACAAACGCAGGACAATCTGCTCTTCCGTCAGTAGCTTCTTCCTTTTTCTTGTAGCCAGAGCTTCGATATTTGCTGTCTTAGCATTTCCCACGACCTGCGACAGCTTAGACCTGTCTCTCTTCCTATCTTCCCATCTTCTTTTGATCTCCTCTATCTCGCTTGCACTACGTGCCTCGTGCCTAGCCTTAGCCCTATCTAACACCGAAGGCGTCTTCCTCTTCGTCGTACCACTCCCGCTAAATCCGAGCTTCTCGGCGTTATCTCGTAGCCAGTAGGCAGGATTGCCCTTCTGGAAGATGCGCTCCACACGATCCTTATTATCATCAAGCCAGTCCCTAAGCCCCTGGGGAACCTCCGTTACAAGAGGAGTGTCTTCTGGGGCGTCGGGATCGTCGGAGAGGATCGTCGTCGTGTAGCACCTACACAAGGGATGCCAGCCCGTGAATTTGAAATCCTTAGGGTAGTCCCCTGCGAACTCGTCGCAGATGCAGTGGAATGGCTTCCCGTTTAAGGTGTGGTTTTTAGATAGATTGACACGTATTCCACGCACAAAGTCTAGCTCCTGCACTCGCAGATAGTCAGCTGTGCGGTAGGCGATATTCGTCTCTGTCGCCGTTAGTCGCAGGGCGTTTTTGTAGCTCGACCGGTAGACACCTCGCCCTGGGTGATAGGCCTTTGCCCGACTCGAAAGATGTAGCTCACCATGCTCGTCACGCACACGACGGAAAAGAAGAGATGGCTCATTCAGCGACTCCTGCAGAGTGCGTGCAAGGCTTGCAGCATCCTGCCCTTTTCTCAGCCCTAAGTCGAGAGCCATCTCTATCTCCTGCTTGGCCTGCTCCGTAACCCTCCATACACGATCTGACAAGCCTAGACCTCTATCCTTTCTATCCAGGAAAGCCTGCAAAGCCCGCTCTTGATGAAAAGAAGAGGCTTTACCTTTGATGCTCTTCTCTAGTTCGTCGTACTTCCGCTCCGAAAGCCCCCAGGCATACGACACAGAGGCCTGCACCTCGGAGAGGATCTTCTGAGACAGATCTCTTATAAGCTTGTCTGACCTCCCCTTGGTCAAGGGGTAGCCGTCAAAGGTAAATGGCTTTTCGTCGTCGAAGTCCACTTGTGAGGCGATGAGACTAGCCTCGTGTAGCGCTAAGCGGAAGATATTAAGCACACGTGTCTTGCTCGTGCCTATCCGCTTCGCAACAAGGAGAGCATAAGCCTCTTCCGGGGAGATAGATGTTGCCATAAGAGATAGTGGCTAGTATCTGTATTGCTGGAGGGTGACTTTTGTTGCTACAAGGCTCTTGGGGAGATACGATATAAGCTCCATCTGCTGATACCGAAAAAAGTAGTTCGCTCCACGCAACAGCCATTTCCCCTCGACTTGCGAGCGAAGGCGTGCACAGAAGTCTAGGTGCTGGTTCACACAGTCCACACCACGAGACCACACCTCCATTGTTATAGCCCTCTCCTTCCTCCCCTTAGCCAAGGGAGACTCGATACCATTGTCAGACTTGCTCGAAGACTCAAAAGCCCTCTTCCGCTCTGGCTCTCTCTTTAGGGCGTCCCAATCAGGGGCTACAAGTACCCCCCGACTAGCCAGATCATCTGCGGAAAAGGACGCTTGGGATATAGCCCCCGAGCCAAATAGAGGAGTCATATCTGCAAGTGTTGCCTTAACCTCTGTCCACCCCTCAAAGGGGGTATGCGCAGTAGCGTAGCGAACCTCTATAGCTAAGTCTCTCCCAAAGGCCTTGAGAATAGGCGTGTCACCTGCTTTTGGTGCGTAAACACCATTTAGCTGTAGAGTGACCTCCATTGGCTCAAGCCAGATAGGCTCTGAAAGATCATACTCCAGCCCATCATGTTCCGCCCAGTCTCCTACAGCTCGTGGAGTCTTCGACTTTGGCAGACAAAGCAATTGTGCTGATGATGCGATACGCACCGTGTAGGTCTTTTCCCCGACTTGTAGCGTCGTAATCATAGCTGGAGAGCGTTGTCTGTGTACACCTCAACTTCGCACGAGGGGTCAGCATGCACCTTAACAACGGCGTAATGCCTAGCAATGACCCTTGCCCTCACCCCGTGGAGGAAGACCAGTGTCGTTAGGCCTGCTTCGCATCCATCTACATAGATGATAGCCTCGCCATCTCCGGCGAACAGCCTAGCACCTCCTGATTGATCGATAACGAGAGGCTCATCACCACGACTTAGGAGCGAAACAGGGAGCTCCTCAAGGAGGTCTCTATGCCCCTCAAGAAAAGCCATCGAGGGGAAGCCCGTGGCTAACGCATGCTCTATCCCTCTGGGATGAAGAAGAAAGGCAACAAGCTCATCAGGGCTATACTCCGTATCTGGCTCAAGCAGGCAGGATGGTCTACGTGTGCTAACCTGCTTATAGATCTCTTGGCTAAGTGTCATACTATTATCGTGCAATTCTGAATGATAGGCGTGCTGTAACAAGGCTTTCGGGTCTGTCGAGGCTTACAAGCGAGGAGACACCAGAGGCAAGCCGAAAAAGGTAGTCTCCCGTACCTTCGGCGGAGAGACCAGTCGCCCAATCTGTAAGGAGGCGTTCCACCTCAGCACAGCGTCGGAGGTCGGGCACTTCGGACAAGTGAGGGATATAGGCAGTGAGACGCACAAACCCTCCTTGTCGCTGTTCGGCGTCAAGGGCAGTGACGGATATTGTCAGATCCTCAGCCCTACTATCTTGAGTCCTCATACCTGCACGCAGGATCTTACCAGATAGGTAAGAGGGCACTGATGAGTCTCTAAGGAGTTGCATAACGGCTGTCTGCACGTCCGTAGAGGTGACTACTTTCTCATCCATTGTATCTTAAGCTTATCAAGGATTTTTGGCATCTCGACTTCTGCGAGATGCTCTGCGGAGTCGAGGACGTCATAGCCACGAGCTGCTACGTAGTGAGCGTAGTGCATGCCAGCCACGACGACCAAGCATAGCCCGTCTTGCGGAGCTTCGGCCACAGCACGACTGAGCGCAGACTTAGCCCCCTCTTCGCCGCTCTCTACGACAGGAGACCCATCAAGCATCACGACATAGCCGATAGACGCACGCAGATTACCTGTCCTATCCGTATAGCTTCCTAGGTCACGAGCCTCATTGACGCATCGCTCACCTAGGTACTGCAGGCGTCCGATGAGCTGGGATCGTCGCTTGTCTATTTGCTCGGTGAGGTGCCGTGCGATGGCCTCCCTGGCGGTGGTCATTTTGATAGGCATAGAGAGCGAGCGATAAAGAGTACTTTGCGCACAGCTCTCAAGGGGCGAGCTTCGATGACCTGCAGCTCATTCCCTCCCAACAGGATGCGTCTAGCCGAGAGAGCTTCCTCGTCCCACTCGATGGTCACCCGATAGCGCACCTCTGTATAAGGCTCACCGCCAGATATAGCCGTGGCATTAAAAATAGATGTGCGCCATTGGCAAGGGCGAGGGTCATCCCACTCTGTACCGGGAGAAACGGGAAAGCCGTCAGCATCCAGCGAGGGAGTGCTGACGGCTTGTGAATGAGCTATCTGTACAGTGCTTCTATTGTCAAGTAGCATATATCTAACCTTTTAGCAACGACCCTTTATATCCGTACCTTGGTTTCCTCTTCGGGTAAAGGGGATCATTGGGATCGAGGTGAAGTCTATAGATCTTCTCAGCTTCCCCACGCATCTGCTGTCGTGTACTGTCAATGATGCTGTAATATAAACCCTCTTGAGATACATTAGGTGCATAAGCTAGCAACATAAGTACATCCGCCTTGGCTAGCAAAAAAGGCTTCTCTGTCGCTAAATCTGGACTAAAATCAGCGCTTGGGTGCATCCCTCTCCCCAGTACCCTGAGGCGCACTGCCTCAGGGTCTAAGGGGTAGGGATGAAGCGCTAATAGCGCATCAAGGATCGTCATAAGAGCTAAGCCTTAGCCTTCGTCTCCTTCTTCGATCCAGCGGTGACGGTCTCGCTCTCCAGGATGAAGATCTGTGAGCCTCCGTCAATCACGGGGATAGCGTGAGCCTGCCCCGAGGTGACTTCTGCGTGAGGATTTCTCTCGTGCCATACGCTGATGAGCGTACCCTGCTCTCCTTCGGCGTACTCGACAGCCTTATCGGGATTGGTCTTCTCGACGCAGTCTCCCCAGACAAGTCTCCCGACGATATTGGACTCCACAAACACCACATTAGCTTCTTCCCATGGGCGGACAGTCTTGATGCTTCCATCTTGATTTTGGATGCGGAAGGAGCTGTCAATGACTCGCACCTCTAGACTTAGCTCATCAGAGAGGGCATCAAGCAGATCTCGACGAGTAGGCGTTGGTAGGTTGGCTACGTCGGTGATCACAGCTGAGGATTGCGCACGGAGTGCCAACTGCTTACCCTCAACGGTGCCACGGATACGGTCAACAGCACGCCGAGAGATAAGCATCAGTGCGGGATTGACACCCGCATCCTTAGCTGCATCAAGCACGATGGTTAGGTCTGACAGTGGCGTAGCTCCCGCCTCGCTCCACTTCTTCCCGACGGTAAAGGTGTTCTCTGGCTTGTATCCAAAGTCCACACGGATACCCTTGCCATCAGAGTCCTCATCTCGCACAAGTGTCTGCCCAGTGGATAGCGCCTGGAGAAACATAATCTCCTTGGCAACCTCGATACCCTTGACACAGAGGTCAGCGTCGCTCATCAGCTTAGATGCTATCTGAGCCTCCGTGCCCCCCATGGCGATCATCGTCTGAATATCCTTAATGTCGGACTCCTTCTTCCGGTAGGAAAGACCAAGCTTAGGGATCTTGCCTGTTGCCTTAGCGAAAGAGCCACGACTCTTAAGCGAGAGCGGAGAATCTAGGGCGACAACATCGGCTGCCACTACGCTACGAGCCAATGAAGCGCTATCCCAAGTATCCTTGGGATTGAACTCCTCGGTGAGCATAGACTTGTACAGGAGGGCTGGCTGGCTCCCCTCGGGTCGGGCATTGATCGTCTCGTAGATCTTCGCCGTCGTAGGTGAGAGATACTTAGCTACGTACTCTCGGAAAGGACTTTCTGTCATAGCTTGTTTTGGTTAATTGGTTAGAGGCGTCGACTACAAGAACTCAATGCGAGGAAGAGCCGTCTTGATCTCGTCAGTGACGGTGTACGGTGACGCTGATGCTCTTACTTGCCCAATAGTCATCACAGCGGCTAGGCTGGATGCTGGGACAACATCAGATGCTAGCACCCCGACGGGCTTCTTATCTCCAAAAGCCGCATAGGCGCTCCCCGAAACTGGCGCCGCATAGTACTTGCCATCCTTGGCTAGGATAACATGTCCAGCACGCACGACAGAGAGGCTCGACGCAAGGCTCATATCTAGAGAGACACCGCCAGGGATGCCTCCGAGGTGGGACACAATGACCAGAGAGCTCTTGCCGTCGCTCGTCTGGATTTTCTTCGTTTGTAAGTCAAGCATAATACTACGTAGCGTTACTTAGTTCCGGTGAACGGGTTGAAAATCGCTCCATTCTTGATAAAGTGGAATGCCTCTACCCCCTCTGCTTCCTTAGCCAGTACGGGCTCGAAGGTCACTTTGACAGCTGCGCCCTCCTCTGTGCTCCAGAGCTGGGAGATGGACACGGTTGCCATGGGGATAAAAAGACCGACAGTAGTCTTGTCCTCAGGCGTGACAACGACTGACACCGTCTGCGTTTTCAGGAGCTGGGGCAAAACGTCATCCTTCAAGAGGAAGATCTCTGTCGTTAATGTGCTTGAAGAGGCTCCACGGCGCACATCGAGGGTAATACCACCCTCTCCTTTGAGCTCCTTCTTTTCGCCATCTTGAGTCTCCAGCTTCGTGGAGTTCTCCTTGATGGAGGCGATAGTCTGTAGGCCTGTCGTTGGGATGGTCTTTCCCGTTGCGTCGGGGGTTGCGACTTGGATAGTCGGCTTCCCCCATGCTGCTTTTGCCATAGTTGTTTTTGGTTTTGGTCGTTAATAGGTAGGAGTACTCCGCCTACAGCTTGCCGAAATTCGGAGCCACCGAGAAGATGGCCTCTACCTCCTCCTTGCTAGCGGTGGATTCTGGCTGTATCGGTTGCGGTTGGCGGGGTGTGCTCGTTATCGAGCGGGTCTTGTTCTCAGAGACAAATCCTTCCACTTCCTCCCCGATGGTGGCGGTTAGCTTAGCAAAGTCTTCGTCGCTAAGGTCTGCGTATGGTGTACGCATATATACGACCTTGAGGTTCTCCGGGAGCTCCCCTATTAGCCCCTCAAAGGTGGCACGTCTAGTTTCTGCTGTTTTCTCCTTTTTCACACTCTCAAGATCTGCTCGAAGGTGATTATTAGACTCGATGAGGGTCTTAGCCCAAGCAGGTATCTCATCATCGTTAGACTCTTCATTCCCCACAGGCTTCCCCTCTTTGAGGTTATGTTTTTTTTCGTAGTTCGCAATAGATGTCTTCGTGGCGTCTGTTGCCCGTCTATCTCCCTCCCGAGTGGCCTCTTCTAGCGCCTTCTGCGCAAGTGCTTTGATAGTCTCATCACTGGCCTCCGGCAACATATCCTTGAAGATCTCAATAAAGGTGTCTAAGTTCATAAGTCTAAAGTATTTGGTTATGTACGTATATATACTTCTTTTCTTCGGATATTAGAAATGCAAAGCCCTAAAAAAAAGATAGGGAGCCCGCCGAAGCGAACTCCCTATCAAGTCGAACAGATGCGCAACAACAAAGCAACATCTAGCGCAAAGATACGAAAGACATCCAGAATACACTCAGCCTCAGAACTTGTCAATAATACATTTTATTGTATCTTTGCCGTGTACACATAAAAGAAAACGACAAGAAAATGAGAAATAGACTACGGCAATATATCAAAAAAAAAGGGATCTCTGAATATCGCTTCCTAAAGGACTCCAATCTCTCCCTATCCTTTTTTACCTCTAGCCTTGACGGTCTAAGCGCTCGTACGCTTGGGAAGATCGGCGCATCATTCCCGGATCTAAATATTAGCTGGGTGATGTCTGGAGAGGGTGAGATGATACGTACTGCCGAGGAGACTATCCCGATGGCAGAGCACCTCCTTGCTCTACAAGAAAAAGACAAAGAGATTAAGAGACTTAAGAAAATGTTAGACAAGGTTTCAGCTAAGGCGAAATAGCTTTTGACTAGCCACTCAGAAAAACTTTCCAGAAATTTTGGTAGTACAATAAAATGTATTATCTTTGTAGTGTGAAAGAGGAACAAAGACCTCCCACAAACGAACAGAACAACAACTAAAAGAAACGAAAGAAAATGGAAACGGAACTAACCCTCAGCTTAGGCAACATCATCCTCAAGGGCGAACACTCAGACAAAGGGCTTTGCCTCACGGTTAAGTCTGGCATGCCAAGTAATCCAGATGAACAAGAGGAGATCACTAAGAATCTCATATCACTAGCCCACACCCTTCAGCACATTTTCCCCACGGAAGTGAGAAAGGAAAAGGGACTATACATAGGTCTATACTACCATGAAGAAGATGAGGCTTACGAATGCAGAGTAAGATGCCATATTGGAAGGGGTGAAGAAAGAGATAGCTGGACATACGATGGACGGCTTACCATAACAAGGAGGGTAACTAGCTCCGAATACTACACGGGAGAATACTACTCTGAAAATATCTACTTCAGCCAAGACCTCACGGAGTTTGGGTCAAAAATGTACTTCTCTATCCCCTTCAGCGTGGACGATGAAAGCCCCCTGCCATCCGACGAAGATTTTGAATAGCCATAAACCAGACGAAGACAAAAGCTCCCCCGACTACACTAGATAGTCGGGGGAGTTTTTGTCTATTCCGGTGCGCGTTTGTTGCTCTTGGTGTCTGGTACTCCCTCACCCCATATCTCTCCCCCTCAAAAAAATTCCCTGAAATTTTGATAATACAATAAATTGTATTATCTTTGTAGTGTCAAAGGATAAGACCTGAGACAAGAACGAACAGTATTAACAGCTAAACAACAAGAGCAATGAAAACGAGAAAGTACAACAAGGCAAGAGGAATCAGTGAACTTGGGGCAAGAACCTTCACCGACTGCCTAGCAACGCTAGAGCGCTTCGTCGACACCGACAAGCTCACGGCAAAGCAGGTTGCAGACATCCTAGACGCAATGTACGCCTCTGGTATCTGGGGCTACAACCAAGCCTTCGCCGAGTTTGGGCCAAAGACAAGCCAGAGCGAAGACTAACGCCAACCATCTACTAACCAAGGGGCAGGATGACACCCGCCCCTCTCAAAGAAGAACATCATGGAGCAGACTACCATAAGCCTAGAGCGGGTCAAGAGCGAAATCGAAAGTGGCGCACTCGAGCAAGTGAGGTGTGAGAGTATCATGAGATCACCCAATAAAGGCGAAGCCCCTAGGGGTGAGCAAGCACAGCCATACATAGGGCTATACGGGGCTGGATACTACGTGACCTCCGCCGAGTACACCCACCCATTTTGGGAAGATAGATACCTCAGCGATCGAAGCGTCTACGCCTACGCCGACCAGAAGGAGAGCATTAAGTCGATGAGCGACGATAAGCTGACAAAGTGGCACGATGAGATAAGCCTAGCCCTTAACACACCACTGGACAAGAGTCCACTACTAAGGCTACAGAGCCAGATAGCCAGAGAGCTCACCGAACGCCTCGGCGAAGGATGGCGAAAGGGTGAAGTGAGGTAACCCACCGAACTACACCAGCATACACAGCACCGCCCCGGGCATCAGCTTTGGGGCGGTCTTTTAATTGCAAGGATATTTTACATATCTTTGCAATCAGTCTGTGAAGGCTAGATGCTACTTTAGTTGTGTAGCGTCTGTTCGTTTTTGATAGGGGGAGCTCTCGTAGCTTCCCCTATCTGTTTTTGCTCCTCTCAAAAAAGTTTTCCCAAAGTTTGGGTAGTACAATAAATTGTATTATCTTTGTAATGTGAAAAGGGAACAACGAAGCCCCGGAAACAAAGTCGAACAGTAACAATTAAAGCAACAACGAAAATGGAAACGAACAAGACCATCTACAAGATCGAAGAGAAGACTCACGAAAAGTACAACAAGACGATCTATGTAGTGAACTTCACGGACGAATCAGAACGCCTCGTAAGCATGCAGGGGAAGATTGCAGTAGCTAGAAAGAACGACGGCTACTACTCGACCTTCGGTGAAGGTGGGTACATCTTCAAGAGCGAGGCGAAAGCGCAGGCCTTTGCTGATGCAGTGGTCGAACTAATCGAAGAGGCCAAGACCATTGACAGATCCGGATACTACGCCCGCCTCATGTCTGAAGACTACAGCGTCGACTTCCCAGACGGGGCCCGTGAAAAGGCCGAAGGAGAGAGCTGGGACTACTATCTCACGTACCGTATGGAACTTACAATCCTAAACATCCTAAAAGGGAAGGTGTACCTACTAGACGAAGAAGACGTATACGAAGAGATCGGAAAAAGCGAAGCTCTCCTGAAGAGACTTACGGATAATGACGCAGCCCCCGAGAAGATCGAACGAGCAAAGGCGCAGATCCACTCACTCCGCTATCTCCTAGACTACGTAGTTGAGCAGTACGGAAAGGGTGGGATCATCGTAAGAATGCCAGAGGCTAAGTACAGAGAGATCAGCGCTAATCGCCAGAAGTATATGTACAACTAGCAGATCACAGACCAAGCACAAAAGAAGAGCGAGGAAGTCTTCAGACTTCCTCGCTCTGTTTTTTGACGTTGCGTGGTGTTTGCCACGTACATCTGTGAGCTATTATGCTCGTTTCAATTCACGCACCTATTGCTAGGTGCGACAAAGTGTGCTAGACACTTATTTCTGTCGTTTCAATTCACGCACCCCGAAGGGTGGACAGCGTAGATGTCGAGACCATCTACACCACAAAGGTAGGCAAACTTTTGATACCGCCAAATCTCTAGGCAACTTTTTAATTCGCCAGCCTTAGACCTTGAAATCGACAGCCAAGTACGAACATCGTCAAATCACTGCGATATAGCGACTTATGTACACCTCTGTTTAACTCGTCAGACAGTCCCCGAAAAATGGGGGCTAGAGCCTTAGTACTCTCATCAGCACCGGTAGCCATAGCCCACGAAAGCGCCATCCGAGCCACAAGCCAAGTATGGATATGGCGATCCAAAAGCCACGCATCTGCCAGCGCTGCCACTTGGTGAGGGGGTAAGGTATCATCTTGACCTCGGTGCGCACCCTATCTCGATCTCTATACACAATGCTGTCTCGGTAGTGTACCGGCGTATTAACGGCGTGCGGTCTAGACCCCGCCTTGTTGTGCAGTGCGTGGTGTAGCAGACCGTCAGAGGTGATGCTAGCCACGCTCCAAGCATAGTCCGTATCTAGTCGTGAGGTAGAGTCCTTGACCCGTGCAGAGGCGCTCTGTGCTGGTATCTCTAGCGTGATAGTGTCATACTTGTACTCCGTGCGGTATCGCACCTCGGTACGTACGCTGTCACGTACACGCTCTACGACCTGCACCCGCTTAGCCCTGCACCCTATGAGCAACAGGGCTAGCAATGCCACCATCGTAGGTTGCCATTTTATGTTAATTATCTTACCCATCTGTAAAGTTTTTGCAATACTTGTGTATTATTAACAGCCTTGTTACCTTTGTCAGCGATTACTGGTTGAGGTTAGGATGGTACACCTCCCATCGTTGAGTCGGGTCAAGTTTTAGACTCAGCGTAAGCACTACCCTCCTCCTCAGTGAAATACCCCCAGCCCCCATAGGTTGGGGGTTTTCCTTGGACTTGACCCCCAAGGAATAAGAGGAGGTGGCAATCCCGCCACCTCCAAAGAAGAAAGGAGGTGTATATGAAGTGACCAAGACCAGTGATCGTGACGATGAGCAAGGCTACATCTTTCGACCTTATGTAGTCCGCAACGGTATTGTTATTCGCCCCAAGAACGGGGGGATGCTACGAATACCTGTGAGCAGTCTAAATAGCAAGAAGGGGTAGCCTTCTAGTTCATCGTAGAGGGGGAGTATGGGCTCCCCCTCACTTATTTCTAAGAACTTGAATGCTTATCGTCTCCCGTTTCGGAGTCTAGGGCTGAGTCTCTCCCCCTCCCTCCTTAGCTTCGTCTTCCTCCTTCCACTGCTTCTCTAAGGCTCTGGCTTCCGCCTCGTCCATTAGCTCGTAGAGTTGTTCGTCTTGCTTTGGGCATCGCACGAGGTAGCCTACACTACGCTTCTCACGGCTTACTACCATCTGCCCCTTGGGGGCTTTAATTCTCACGGAATGCGAACGTTTCATAATCAATCTGTTAAAGGTTATTTATAGTTGATCGTCCAGCCCTTATCGCTGGCCGTATCTCCGAGGTCTCCGAGTGCTTCCTCGTTTGCTTCGAGGAGCTTACGTGGTAGGTCGATGCGCTGACTTTTCGCTGTCTGCAAGTTCTCGATGAGATAGCGAGCGCTCTCCATCGAGATATTAACACAGACGGAGATGTCAAGCGAAGTCTTCAGCCCCTTGATGCGCACCTCTTCGAGGGAGGAGCACCCGTTGAACATACCAGTCACTTTTGTCGTACTGGTGAGGTCTATTACACCGCTCACGGTTGTTAACACTGAGCACCCACTGAACATATACTCCGAATTAGTTATCGAGCCTCCTGAGAGGTCAAGAGACACGCTCTTCAGAGATGTACAGTTGAAAAACATCAGCCTTGTAGATGCTACCTTGGGAGTAGCGCCTATAGTCGCAGTAATCAGCGCTCCACACCCGCGAAAAAGATCGCTTGTGTCCATTGTCTTTGGCATGCTGCCAATAGTAGCCGACACCAGAGCGGCGCATTCGTAAAATATGCTGGATGTGGTCAGTGCAATGGGCAGATCTGGCAGTGAGACGTTTGTCAGAGCAGTGCACCCGTTGACGAAGCTGTTTAAATTCGATGCATTCTCTAGCCCTCGCACTGTAGGGAGCTCCTTGAGGTAGGGATTACGAGCAAAGCAATAGTTAAGATCAGCGGGGCGATAGCTCTCGGATAATTGCATCGTCGGAAATTCTTTGTCATTCCAGCTGAGGAACTGTTGCGCCTTAAAGATGATAGGCACATAGGCCTTCATCTCGGAGATCTTCCTATCCAGCGTCTCCAGCCCCTCGTCGTCGGAGACCTGCACCCCCTTGTCTCGCAGGGCTTTGATTATGTTGCGTCTGTGGCGATCCAGCTCCATTAGCTGGTCTGCCGATAGCGTCTGCTCGTTCATCGGTGCTTCCTTGCCTTTATTGATTCGGTAGAGGTATTGCGTTGTTGTGGCATTGATAGCCGCCCACTGCTCCTCGGTGAGCTTGGGGTTGTCGGTGGTGGTGTCGAGGTAGGACTCATAGGCGGACTTGCCTTTTTGGCTTTTGAGGTATTCATCCTCCGATCCGACAAAGCCATTTCTCTTTGCCATCTCGTAGATACTTTCCCCCGTCGCTCCGTGTAGGCTGTCGAGGTACTCCTCCTCAGTCCCCTCGAATCCCTTAAGCTCCTTCTCTCGCTCGTAGTTAGACTTGGGGATTAGCGCCTTGGCGAAATCCTCCTCTGTGCCTTGATAACCGTGCTTCACGGCTATCTGATAGTTATCCAGCCCGTCCTTACCCTTCAAGCCTTCCAGCACGTCAGCCGTGACCTGAACGGGCGTCTCGTTGCTTCCGTATTTCGTCACCTTGCAGAGGGGGACTACTATCTCGTAGTCGTGGTAGCCGTCTGCATAGGCTTCATCGGGGATCCTCCCCGTTGCGGTAAGGGTATAGACACCAAGCCCCAGCTGTCGTGTCACCTCTGCCGTGACCTCTACCACGAGCTTATTATCTTCGATCGTGTGCGGTACGGGAGCGCTATCAGTGCCCTGGTCGCTCGTCACCTTTACACTCAGCTCCTCTAGCTCCGCAGGGTCAAGGACTTCCCCCAGGGGCTGTTTTACTAGCTCCACGGGGATACGCTTGTCAGTACCTCTCTGCACCAGCTGTAGCTCCTTGCCGTCGCTCTTGCCTCCAAATGGTCGCATATGTTGTTTTTTGCGGGGTGATTGGTTGCAGGACGGGAGGACACCCCATTACCGCCCGCCCTGCTGTGTTATTTCAGTCGCTTGTAGCTCTTGCCGTCGTTCGTCGTCATCGCCTCCTGCCGTGGCATCTCGCCCAGCGGTGGTATCGCAACGTGTACCCACACGCTCCTCCCCACGTGCTCGTAGATGACCTGCTGGTAGCCACCACGCTTGCGGATGAGGTCGAATAGCTCACGCAGGCGCTTGGGCTTGTGCATAGGTACGATGTCGGCCGCCTGACCTGCGAGGTGCTGGCTCTTCTTCGACCCTCCGACAGCATCATTGACGTCCCAGCTGCGGAAGCCCGAGGTCACTCGGATAGGCTCGCCAAACTCTTCACGTATGCCGTCGAGGTAGTCCATAAGGCGCAGAAGGTCGCGCTTCTGAGCTGCGTTAGGCGTGTTGTCCCAGCCGTGGCGAGTGGCCGTATTGCTCCTCGTCATCTCCTCTATGGTGAAATACTTGCTCATATCTTAGTCCTCCTTTGCCATCTTACGTACTTCGTTAATCGCCTTAGCAAGCTCCTGCGCCAGCGCCTGCGTCTGTTTTGCACTGTTCTTGATCGAGTTCGTGTCGTGCTTAGGCAGGTTCTCCCATACGCTCCAGCACTCGGTAGATACCGCCCCGATAGCGGCAAAGACGGTCAGATACGGAAGCTCGGGGATCGTGAACTGCACCTCCAAATCGACGATAAAGAGGAGCATATCGAGGAGGGCGAACATAGCGATGAAGAGATAGTACCTGATGAGCTTGCCGAATACTCTTCGGGCTATGGAAGATTGGATTTTCTCACGCATTCGTCTCGCTCGCATTATGCCTGTGATCGTGTCGATGACGACAGCGAACAGCACAATTAGGAGCGCCACAGCCATTAGCGTAGCCGTCTCCTGCACCTCTTGGGGGGAAAAGAATTTTAACATAGTCTTTGGTTTTGGTTGGTGGTTATATTGCGGTGGATTGCGTTAGTAGTTGTCGCCGATGACGAGGAAGGAGAAGGCGATATAGGGAGACTCGGTGAAGCCATATCCCCCTCTGGAGTGCGTACAGCGCACCATGAACGAGTCAGCCGTCATATCCTGCACTCGGAGCGTGTAGGATGACGAGTTCTCCCACCCATCTTTCCAAATCGGAGTGAGCTGTACGGAGTATCGTGTATGCCCGATGCCGTGTCGGACGAAGAAGTGACCATTACCTCGATACTCCCACTTGACATCAAAGCTCCCTGCCTTAGCGCCCCATAGTCCCTCGGGCTTACCACTTCCTCCGTTTCGATCGCTGACCCAGCAGTTACCAGCTAGGAGCACTCCTGGGAGGTCTGTCGTCCCCTTGACTTGCAGAGCGCAACGTGTCTCCGTATTACACACACGGACAAAGCCCTGCATAGCCCCGAGGGAGAACGCAAATGCAGCACCCTGCTCCCCAATGTAGACCCTAGCCTTATTTCCTCTCGGATCGTCGTAGAGCAGGGCTCTTGCGTCCTGATTGAAATAGGCAGAGAGGTTGCCACCGAATTGCATAGATCCGATCTTGACAACACGCCCTTGATCCTCCACCGTCATCAGCCCCCAATGCCCCGTGCCGTCGTGATTGATCTCCACGATACGCTTCTCCGTAGGCTTGCCAAAGTTGGTGACACCAGCGGAGAACGCAGGGAGAGAGCTAAGCCCAGAGAGGTACGAGGTCACAGCCCCCGAGATGTCCTTAGCCCCGATGACCGAGCCAAGGACTAGCCCGCCTTGGATCTCTGTACTGCCCTCCTTTATAGCTTGGTGTAGGTAGCTGTCGGGGTATGGGTGCTGGCTCCCGTCGGGGTAAACAAATATGATCTTTTTGCTCACAATCTCGCCGGTGCGGAGGTCGATAGTCGTCTCCCCTCCAGATGAGCGCAGCACCTCTGTTGTGACCTGCCCTGGCAAGATCTCCGAGAAGCCATATAGCCGAGAGAAAGATCTCCCGCCAGCGTCATCCTCGCTTGACAAGATGCCAAGGAGGAGGTTATGTGACGTCCCGTCGACAAATGGGAGCGGATCACCCTCTAGGCGGTATGTTGCACTTCCGTTGGCTTCTCCTCGCAAATAGACGTAATACGACTTCGTTTTGTCTGTCAGAGCTGGACTCACAAAGTTTGCCACAGTCCACTGCCTACGCATAGACTTGTCAGGTGTTAACACATTATCTGGCAGGCCTAGAGTTTGGTGCTCCACCTTCCCTGCAGGGAGAGTAAGCACCTTATTTGATGTACTCCACGACACGACCCATTGGGCTGGCTGGAGGAAGCGGATATGTGAGCTAGGATCACCAACAAGCGTTTGCATAGTCTTAAGTGTCGATGCTGACAGCTCCCTCCCAAATCCAGCCATGTAGGCATGTGTGATCCTCTCACTCGCCTCTATCGCCTGATTGATACTGCGTGTAGCAACCTCTCCAGCTCGCCGAGCCTCCTCCATCTGCTTAGCATCATCCTGACGGAGCTTCTCGATGGTAGTGAGTATAGATGATCCGACGGCACTTGTGCCAAGCTCTATTTCGGGCATCTCGGGGCTGATGAGGTAGTCCTTAATGCCCGTAATACGCAGGTCTACCCCATTAGGTATTAGGTCTGGGTCTGTCAAGCGGACATATCCGCCGAGCACGATCTTACCTCCACGATTGACCCAATCCTTTTTAGCCCACAGCCCGTCAAGCTCGGCTCTATAGGTATATGGGTGCTGGGATGCCTCATGCAGGTGCTTAAGCGCACGACGTAGTAGCTCCCACTCTGCGCCAGTCTTGGTCTTGTCGTCACGGATATACGATGCTGGGAGCTCCACCGAGTACACCGCATACTTATCACCTGCCTTGGCGATATAAGGGGCTTCTGGCATCCACACCCGGTCGACCTCTTTGCCGATGAGGACAAAGCGCCTATCCTTGTGGGTGTACTCAGCTTCAAAAGTCTGACCTGAGAGGATACCGCTCTGGAAAATGATCATCAGGGGCTGATTAGGGATCACGCACTGCGTGTAGTCCAGCGTCGTAGGTATGGATGTGTCGTAAAAAGCAAACAGAGGGTGCTTATCCTTGGTCTCTCCCTTGACCTGCTCAAATTTTGTCACCTGCCCAACACGAGATGGGTAGACATCCGTAGCATCTAGGCTTCCCTCTGCACCCGTAAGTCCCTCGGCTTGTGTGCGCTCTACATAGTCCCCCTTGGGGCTCACTTTGTAGCCGAAAGCACTGTCCGCTCTGTATCCAGCTTCGCCAGAAAAACGCTCTCCATCGAACTGAACCGACACTCCGGCTGGCAGGTGGAGGCTCTTCGATCCGTACTTGTCATGCCGGATATTGCGATCAGACCCCTGTACATAGAGCCGAGAGATACGTGTGTGCTTGCTGTCATTCTCCCTGCGCAAGCCAGAGCGGATACCCTTTCCTTGTCCGTAGGCAAGAGCTAGAGGAGCGCTCTTGTTAGCCTCAATCTTGCCTAGCGTAATACGCTTCCCCTCAACAAGCCACTCCGTGTCAAATATGCGTGCAATAAGGGCAAGTGCGCTTAGCAGGTCGCAGTGATCGTAGCTGATGAGCTTCTCTGGCGCATCTATGACAGAGGAGATCTCCCACTTTTCTCTCGCCTGAGGCTCCGCTGCGTTGGCGCAGTCAATGAGCATACGTAGGTGTTCTTCTGGCTTTGCCGTCAAGTTAAACTTGACAGAGCCGTCGGTACGGTGCTTCATCCTCCACTTTCGCAGGGTCTCAGATGGAGCGTCCAGCGTGAGAGCATACTTCCAAGCACTCTCGTTCACCTTCGTGATGGTGGCAGGTGAGAGGAGTGTATATGTCTTGCCCTGATATGAGAGCGTCATCCCAACAGGGAGACTCAGCATTTTTGCAGAGGTAAAAGACAGCTGGATCCTGTCTTCACCGCTGATCTTCCGGTATCTATAGCTTGCGTCATCGGGCGTTACCTCAGCTATAGCCTTCCCGTTGCTAAAAAATATGATTTTCATCGTTATAGTGTTTGTTCACCAGCCACAAAGGAGGCTTCATCACGTATTTCCACTAGGGTCTTGTCTGGATCATCGCTCCAGCCCAGATAGGCTATTGCCTCACGCTGGGAAACGAGCCCTGCGGACTTTGCCTGAGATAGGTTCTGGATGGTGTCCCTCTCGTCGCTTATCTCGTAAGGCTGTATCTCAAGCTTAACCAAGAGCGACTCCATAGCATCCGCCAAGTCTGGGCGGATAACAGAAGCGAAAGTGCGCAATACCGACAGCTCTCGCAGTAGGAAGACCGTCAGCTCCCCTGCCTCGTCGATGACTTTTAGCTTGGCATCTATGTAGAGCTGTTTACGGCTCTCACCGCTCATCGGGGTACTCTTCATCTCGCTGTGCGACCAGTCTGGGAGCTGGATCGAGTCGAAGAAGAGCGAGCGGAGGGTTTGGTAATGGAATTTCAGCGCATCGGGCGCACCATCCCACGTTACGTACTGCATTGAGCTACCTTTGGGGAGCTCGAAGATCGATCGAAATTCGCTATTGGAATCCTTCTCGTAACTATCGCTGTTTTCGTGGGTCTCCCATTCGGTCTCCTCCTTGTCGTGCATCACCGCAAGGAGGGGCTTAGAATTACGACGTAGGTAATTGCCATTACGAGAGAGAGCCCACTCAATCTCCTCAACCGTGCTTGATGAGTCCTCCCACACTGGGGAGGGTCTGTTGATGTACACAGCTGGGATCTTTCCTAGCCCATGCTGCTCTCTCGTCTCCAACTCCCAGCCCTTACCAGACGAGCGGAAAACAAGACGCTCGGTATCTGTGAGCGTCTCTAGGTACTCCTCGTCATCACTCTTGTAGCCCACAGATAGAGCGACAAGATCGCCGAATGGGTCGAACTTCGGGTATATGCCATGTCCGTCCATCGTGCTAAAAGTCCGTTGCCTGAGCGTCACGGGCGAGTCAAAGCCGTACGCCTTTGTTGGCTTAAGCACGGCGCTCCAGATGGTAGCTACCTCGCAGCATGCAAACAGCTTTCTCGCACGTAGCAAGTTGAGTGAATCAATGCGTAAAGCAGTGTATAAGCGGTCTAGCAACTTAGCAGCCTCCTTCTCCTTGTCGCTACTCTCCGACGAGTAGGAGCGTGATACGGGTATAGCAAAACAGAGTTCGGCGGCACGCTTTACCGCTAGCTTTTGGAATGGTACAACGACACGAGTCACAGCTTCTTTATTTCCCGCTTCTGTGACGATGTCAGGGTACTTACTTTTATCTAAGATGGGGTGCTTCTTTGGGTCATAGGCTTTCTCTAACTCCTGCCATTGAGGTAGCTTGATAGTCTTCCGCTGAAGCTCACGCACCGCTTCTGATGGCGGTAATTTGAGGATGTCATCGATCTCCATAGAGAGGTTTTGCATTTGGTGTACGTATATATACGAAAATGCAACCACTTAACTCAAAATACCCAAGAGATATAAACAAAAAGCTCCCCCGCCCAGCACGTAGCCAGACGGGGGAGCATCACACAAGACAATGGGATCACCTAGGGCGTTAAGATAACGCTTTTAGTCTTTGATGCGTACACCTCGGGTCTCAATGTCTTCCACAGAGCGCTGGAGACTGCGGAGATCGCCGCTCATCGCCTTGAGGTGGGCGGTGTTCTCGTCTATACGGGAGAGGTGTCTAAGTTGATCCGAGGCGATAGATCGCAGGCCTCGCAAGTCAGCCTGGATCTCGCTTGTCAGACCTTGGATTGACCTAAGCAGGCCGTTGTTTTCATCCACTGACTCCTGCGAGGCGGTGGCTATTCCACGCTTCGTCGCCTGTCTTGCCGTCTCCCCAGCTCCGAGCGTACTCCTAAGCTGGCTCTCAACCTCTTTCATCGCAGCGGTATAGGCTGGCACGACCTTATCCCCTACACTCTTGAGGTCTCTACTAAGCTCGCCCGTTAGCCCTACAATCTTACCTGGATCAAAAGCAGAGCGAGCGAACCTCTCCTTGTACTTATCAAAGATCTCTAGCATGGGCTTCATCAGCAACTGCTCAGTAAGCTGACGTTTGACGAGATCACGCATTAGGTCGCTAACCTTAGCGTTAAAAGCTTCTGCGGCGTCCTCACCCCGGGAGAAGGCAGAGGCTATAGCATCACCGAGCTCAGAGGAGAGCTTGTCGAAGCTCCCTCCCATGACATCATCCGTTAGCTTATTGATGATCTCCACTTGCTTCTCTCCAAGCTCGGAGATCTTCCGCTTATACTCGTCTATTTTGCCATAGTCCTTCTTTTTCTTCTTGCCCTCTCTTCCTATCTGTTGCGAGATGGCAAGCTGTTGCTCTGCCATCGCCTTTAGCTGGGCACGGGCATTCTGGTATTTGTCTGCTCCTACAGCCTTGTTAGCGCTGTAGGCTACCCTCTCATAGACCTCAGCCAAATGGGATGCGGCCGCATCGGTGCGCCGATTGATGTACTCTACCGCTCTCCCTGCGTCAAAAAGACTCCCATTATACTCTCCTAGCTTCTTCCGAGACTCCTCGATGGCCTGCTGTAGCGTCTGGAAGGAGTTCACGCTCTTCTCGAGCTGTATCGTAGAGGAGTGGTCTATCTCCCATTGGAGGGCGTCTATTCGGGACTGCAGTCGCTTTATCTCCTCATCCTTCTGCTGGTCGCTGTTAAAGAGGGATGCGATCTTCTGCGCCACCGTAAGAGCCGTAGTGATGACAGAGAGGATGAGGGATGCTTTTTCTACTTTTTGTACAGCAGATGCGGCGCTTGACGCTGTAGTGGCCATCACACCTGCGCTCACCTGCGCTAGCTGTACAACGGAGTTGATAGCCCCGAAAGTAGCTGTAGATATAGCTCCAACGCCCTGTAGGATCTTGCCAGCGGCGCCCCCAATGGCATTGCCTAGATCGTCAAAGCTCTTAGCCCCCTTGTCGATGGTGTCGGATAAGTCCTTCCACTCCTTGATAGAGCGCTTTTCTGGCGCAATTTTGTCCCTTGCGGTAGCCTTATCTAGCGACTTGCTGAGCTGGTCTACCTTGGCCTGCGCCTCCACGAGAGACTCGGAGCTGACACCCGGCGAATTCTTCAGCTTCGCAAGCTCGGCCTTAGCTACCTCTAGAGCTCTGCTAAGCTGATCGAGAGAGAGGGAGGCGACAGTCTCCATCCACGCCTTAAAGCTCTCGGAGCGCTGGGCAATCTCTAAGTCAAGGGCACTAAGGGCTTCGCTCTCTTTTCGGTTAAGCTCTCTCTCATTGTCAGCAGTGACACCCTCGTGGTATCCAGCACGCTCTCCCTTGTCGTTGTGCTGGTAGAGCGCTTCACGCCGTCTTGCGTAGTCCTCTTGGATGCGGAGGCGTCGCTGTTCATAGCTTTCTGCGCCTTCAATAGCCTTCCTCCAATATGCCTCCTGCTCCTGACGCTCCTGCTCTCGGTGGATGCGTGCTTGCTCAGCGAGCATATCCTGAGCGCTCTTCCCAAGATTATCTCTGGCGATGGTCGTTGGGTCGAAAACCTCCCCCTTGTCCTTCGCCTTGGGGTTGGACTGCTCCCACCTCTTACGTGCTTCCGTGCGCTCAGCCTCTATCAGATCCTGCTCCATCTTCAGATAGGCGGCTTTGCGCTTCTCTGCTTTCAACTTTAGGACGGCCTCTTCTTTCTCCCACCCATCCTGCATCGTCGAAATACGCTCCTCCTGCTGGCGGAGGAGACGGTTCTGCTCGTCTTGCTGGTTCTTCTCCTCGAGGAGTTTTAGGTCGATGGCTCGTTGCTTGCGCTCTACAAGGTCGTGGTTGGGATTGGTCTTAGTCCCCTTCACACCGACCTTCTTCGTCTTGCCCGTGAGGGAGGCGATGACTCCTTCGGTCTCATTAATATCCTTGTTCACGGACTCCAGCGCCTCTTTAAAGCTCTTTCCCATAGTGGCAGAGGCGTCCCCTGCGAGTAGTTTCTGGCGCTCTCTGAGGAGGCGTTTCAGCTTGGCGCTGGATGTCGCTAGCTCCTCATTTAAGTTGGCGAAAGGCTTACTCTGCATCTTCTCCTTCTCTGCTGGGACGTCACCAAATAGGACGTTGGCATCTCGTATGCCCTTATCCAGCTCTTCGTTTCGCTTCACAAGAGTGTTAAGGATATGCCGAAAGAGGAATGGATCCATCTTCGGCTTAAGGAGCTCCATAGTCTTCTCCACGAATGTGGGATTCACCTTCTGCCTTCCCTCAATGGCGTTACGTAACTTGACAAATAGGCTATCCCCCTTGTCTTGTCCATACGCCTTGGCTAGCAGGCTGCGCAGCTCTTGGAGTGTCTCCTTATTTCGCTCAAACATCGAGTCACCCAGCTCCTTGATAGCCTGCTCACGATGACGAGCCATGATAGACTTGCGTACCTCCTCTGTGAGGAGCTTGTAAGCACCTGCTAGGTCGTCTACCTCCAGTCGCTCTTTAACAAGGGCGCTGACAGCTTGCGGGGCTTTCTTAATGAACTCCTCCTTCTTCTGTGCGTATGTGGCAAGGGCTTCGTTGTGCTCCTTCTGGCTCTTCGAGGTGTCATCGCTAGCCTTCTTCGCATCCTTGAGCGAATTGTACAGGTCTCGCAGGGCGAGCTTTTCACCCTCAAATTCTCGCACAGCATCAGCGTGCGACTCCTTGAGGCGACGAGCGGAAGCCTCTGCCTCGCTCTCATAGGTTACAAGCTCGTAGATCCCATAAGCTAGCGCAGCGACTGCCGCAGCCGCAACGGCGTAGGGGTTAGCCATCAGTACGGCGTTTAGGCGAGCGGTAACAGCGGTAAGAGTGGTTTTGGCTGTGGAGAGAGCGCCTGTCGCTACGGTATCAGAAGCCTTACTAGCTATAGCTGCTGCCGTCGCCTTGGCTTCGCTGATGGTCGCTCCTGCTGTTGTCTGCTGAGCGATGAACTGCTGGCGGAGTGCGAGAGTGTAGGCTTGCGTGCCAATGGTCAGTCCCTGCTTCTTCACCATCGCCACGCCCTGCACCCCGATGAGTGTTTCAAGCTGGCGGGCTTCGGCAATCCAAGCAGACGCAGCACGTGCCTTATCGAGGGCAACGGTGGCCAAAAGTACAGTCTTGTATGTGCCAACAGCTGTAACTACGCCGAAGATTGCACGTGCTAGAGTCTCCCAATTTTCGATAGCCTTAGTAGCTAGGCTTATACCAGCCCCGATAGCGCCTTCGGTCTGCTGTCCTATGCCATTGAGCATCTGCTCATACGCATCACTTAGCGCTCCCAGCTGACCTCGTAGGGTCTTGCTCTGGGCATCAAGGTTGCCGAAGAAGAGCCCCCCAGCGCTTGTAGCAGACTTCAAAGCACCCTCGACAAGATCAATGCTAATAGCCCCAGCCTCCATATCCTGCTTCAGCTCCGCCATAGAGCGCCCTGTCGTTCGGGAGATCTCTGCCAGAGGATTAAAGCCGGCGTTGATCATCTGGTTGAGGTCTTGTCCCATGAGACGCCCAGTACTTGACATCTGGCTGAAGGCGAGGGCAAGACTTTGCATCTTTTCGCCAGAACCGCCAGAGATGTCTCCAAGTTGCTTGATGATAGGCACGATTTTCTCCCCATCGACACCGAAAGAGAGCATCAGCTGGGATGCTCGGGCTAGGTCAGAGAGATCCATAGGCGTCTCCGCCCCAAAGCGGGTAAGCTCCGAGAGCATAGCCTTAGCTTTTTGCCCAGAGCCTAAGAGGGTGGTAAAGGATGCTTCTAATCCCTGCATGTCGGCTCGCACCTGAACAATAGACCGAGCAAATCCGAGGAGGGCTGTTGTACCAAAGGTGGCTGCGATAACTTGCCCGACACGTGTAAATGCGCTCTCCATCTCGGGAGCTGCGGTCTTAGCCTCTTCGGCTAGCTCCTTGACCGCTTTCTTCGCCGGCTTGAATGCCTCCGTCGCCTTTTTACCAGCCTCCTCTGATGAACGACCTAATGGCTCGGTGTCCTTAGTCGCACTCTTGAGAGAGGAGGAGAGATTATATCCAACTTTCCCCACGGTGGAGTCAAGGCTGACGAGGGTCTTGTCTAGCTGAGCAAGAGCCACGCCTATGTTATTGGCGCTAGATGCGCTTGCGCTGGACGCAGACTGAAAGCCTGACGAGATAGACTTTAGCATGGCGTCCATCTCTGCACCAGATGAGGATGCCACCTTCTCCAGCTTTCGGATTTCTCCCTGGAAGGACTCGGCTTGACGTCGAGCTTCGCTGTCGTCGAGGGTAATGCGGAAGTCTAGGCTACCGCCGTCGTTTTTGCTCATGTTGCGAAAAAGGCTTGTAGTTCTTGGTTGTTGAGAGTTGAAGCATCCCTGAACCCATCATCCTTGTTAGCACCCTTGTCAGCGGAAGGAGGGGCGGTATGTAGGTAGAGGATTAGGGACTGGTATGAAATCCGATAGATCACATAGTCCGGTGATACCCCTAGGTACTGGCTGGCAGATGCAATCAATGCCCAGGGGCTGTCGGATTCGTTTCCGCTTTCCCCTCCTGTGTTGTCGCTGTTATCTTTAGGGCGGAAAGGAAAGCGGTAAATGCGAAAAAATCGCCCACCTCCAAGCGTTGTGCAAGCTCAACAAACGCAAGAGCCAGCTCTCGTGGAGAGTGGTCTGCTGACAATCGCTTGGCTAGTCTCTCCATCGGATCTGGACGCACAGCATTAAGTATCCGCTCCAGGAGCGAGGGGAACGGCGTCGGTGCTCCAAGGATAATACGAGCAATAGCTCGTGCCAATCCATGGGCGTGTCGTGCTGAACGCAGAGCGTGAATCGTAACATCATCACCCTTGCTCACCGAAAAGAGCTCTTGAGGGAGAAGACTTAGCTCCTCGCTAACAAGCACAAGTGTAGCTAGGGATGGAGGTGACACGTGGTAGGTTTTGTTGCCGATGGTTACTGGCTGTGGACGCTGTAGGAGAGCGTCGGCGGTTTTGGTTTCTGCTGTCATGTTGCTAATGTGTTAATACGCCATAGATGCTAGCTTCCGCTTGTTGATGCGAGCCTTAGGACGATGGTCGAGGTACTCATAAAGCACCACGTAGCGAATAGCATCCATTGCGTGGTTGAACAGGTCTATTGGCTCATTTAGCCACTTACCATCCCTTGTCTGTCTGTAGGTGTAGTTGCGTTGCTCCTTAAGCACATTTGTGCTCCGCTTGGTGATGTAGATCTTGAGTGTCTGCATCTTGGTGATGCCTGCACTAACACTATCCTTACCCTTGACAACGGGGTGTATGTCAATACCTCCTCTGGCTATTTCGGCCACAGTGCGAGGCTCTGCACTCTCGCTTATCACCTTTAGATTAGGTGCTTCCTGCTTGAGCAATCGAACGATGTCCGATGAGTACAGGCCAGTAGCATAAGCAAGCTCATCGACGTAGATAGCATCTGATGTTAGCCCGACCTCGACGATTGCTGTGGGGTCATTCGTAAAACCAAAGTCCATGCCTATGCGCCTGCGCTTCACCTCGTCGGGGATACAGTCTATTATCTCCACGTTGGGGAAGACAAGACCCTCGACCTGCGCCTGCAAGCCCAAGCCGTAGATACGCCATAGGGCAGGGTTCTTGTCTTTGAGCGACAAGAGATTATCTCTTATGATGTCAGGGAGGAATGGATTGTCCCTGAAGGTAGTGATGAAGTGTAGCGTTTTCTCCTCCTTGTTGAGCGAGCAAAGCCAGTGGTCGTCGGAGAACGAGGGGTTATAGTCGATAATGGAGAAGCGAGTAGTACGCATCTTCAGCTGCTCCCACTCAATCTCCAGGAGCTCGTTAGCCTCATTGACAAAAAGCACATCTCGCTTGCGCCCTCGAAGCTTCTGCTCGCTGTCTGTGGAGATAAAATCCACGGAAGAGCCATTAGGCAACATATAGACCATCTCGCTCTTATTGAAGCTCTTCTCCTCCCACAGGTCAAGGCTAAGAAGTATCTCCTTAAAGTCAATGAGAACCGAGCCCTTGAGGGCAGGGAGCGTACCTCTGACGATCGTCAGCTTTGTAGCTGGGTGTTGTAAGAGGTAGACGATTAGGAAAATGAGGATATTGTAGGTCTTTCCCGATCGGGACGAACCCTGAGCCGAGATAGTCGTGTAACCATCAGCTATACCCTTGCTAAGTATGTCATAGATCTTTGTCGTCTTAATGTCCATCATCTGGGTGCACGACTACAACACGTATCTCCTTGTTCAGCTCTGCGCCATCCTTACCTGTAAGCTCCTTGCGCTCGGTGTATCCACGCTCCTTACCCCTCGTTTTGAGGTAGAAAATCATAGCGGTCGTGTCGCCCTCGTTGATTTTGGACAGCAAGCTTGACTCCACAAAGTCAAGCTGTGACTCTTGTATATCAGCAACAGCAGCAGCAAAATCAGGGTCACCAGCAAGCCAGTTGTAGTAGCTCTTACGCTCTACGCCTGCCGAGGCACAAGCAGGGCTGATGATCCCATGCGTGACCTCCAGAGCCTTCAGAAGTCGTTTCTTCTTCTCCTTGGAGAGATCTACAGCCTTCGTGGCTGGCTTCTTCTTGGTTTTTGTAGTGCTCTTTTTCATCTTGAGTAATATGTGTACACATAGATACGGCAAAAGCCCCGAAGGCGCTAAGGTCTTCGGGGCTAGAGCTATTTTTTAAGTCGCTGGGTGTAAGCTTCGATGAGCTTGTCTGAGGTCGAGGCGATGATAGCAGGACGCCCTCCCTTGTCAGTGACGCTCGCCACGGTCATCCGTGGTCGCTCTCGCTCCTCTATTTGTCGAAAAGCCTCCATCTGCTCAAGCGCTATAGTCCGATCATCTCGTCTGGGTGATGGATTTCGGTAGGTATTATGTCGTGCCTTGTAGGTGCTGTTGGGTATTGGCATGGGTCTATTTTTACACGGGTCTAACGAAATCGACAACGTCGATAATGCGGACTGATGTTATCACCTCTTCCCGACCATCGGATACAGCCTTGCAGGCTTCTATCGCATCACTTCCTCTGACAAGAGCCTTGCGTGCAACCCGCTTCCCCCTGGTAGGCATAGATCCGACAAGAAAGAAGGGCGAAGGCGACGTATCCGCTTCAAGCCCTATGGATCTGTCCACGTTGAGCATCCTTAGGCTCTTGATCTCCACTCCTTCTGTTGTTAGCCCTGAAAGGTGTTCTAACACCGAGGCTTCGGCTTCGGTGTACGAGAGCGCTTCGATGAGGTAGCTCTCTATCACCTTCTTGTCCTCAAGGTTGCTATAGCTAACCTTTGCTACAAATACTTCCATTCTTGTTTATCTGTTATTCCTGTTGTACAACATCACGAATACGGCTGACAGCATAGCCCCGTTAGAGGCTATTGCTGACGCAACGCATACTCCTCTCCATCCTAGCGCAAATGCCACCCAGCCCAGAAGGCAGAGTGTCAAGGCTAGGACGAAAAGGATAAGTAGGTACTTCCTTGGTGTCATAGCTCAATCTTCTATACCTAGCAGTCGGCAGGCGAGGTCGAGGCGGTGGGCTTCGGCTTGGGCTTTCACTTCATCTAGCGTTGGCAGGTCTTTAACCTTGCGCATGAGGATCTCCCCAGCCTCATCTCTGTGAGCCGAAAACATCAGCACTAAGAGTACCCGTTTAAAAAAGCCTAAGGACTCGTAGTATATGCGCATCTCTAGACTAAGCTCACCGACACGCAACGGAGCTACTAAGTACTCCTCGCCAAAGCGACTACACCCCTTCTTCCACTCCAGCGGGCATTTGTCAAGCTGGGCTCTTACGTCTTCTCGTGTCATTTCTCCTCTGTGTTAAAGTGTGATAGTATCTTCTTCTTTCGGTACTCCTCAGCAGCTTGCTTGGCCTCTTTGAGCGTGTTGTACTCCACGTTGTCGAACGAGGTAATCCATTTCGGGAAGACCTCGACGATGAATACGTCCCCATCTGCGAATTGGTAGGCATTATAAATCTCCCTAATGCCGCCTGCCAGCTTTAGCTTTCTCCATGCGAGCGGGCGGAGGGCTTTCAGTAGTTCTTCTCGTGTCATTGCAGTGCCTTTTCCTTTATACTACGTACTTCCTTGGTGAACTCCTCCACCGCTTCGGTTAGGTCGGAGAGCTTGTCGTTCAGTTCGTTGTACTCTTCTTGCATTTGGCGGATGTCTCGGTATATATCCCTTACAAGCCCCTCGTCAAGATATTTGACTAGGTCGTCTATATCTTCGTACTTGTTCGTAACCTCTTCCAGTCGTTCGCTCAATATGGAGGCGAAGCCCTCCATTGATTCCAGTTCTTCTCGTGTCATATTTCGTTGTGTTGATTAGAGTGCGCCCCGCACTGATCTCCCCAAGGAGGTGTATAGCAGGGGAGGCTTGACCCACGCAGGGCGCACTCTGGTTAGTTCTGTTTGTGTTTGAATAGTCGGTACACCTGCTCCACCTGCCACTCCTTAAGCTCTTTCTTTGCGTCGTCGATGGTAGGCGTGATCCGTTCGATTTCGTCCCCTGGGAAGGATGTACGTCTAGCGATTGCGAGGTACTTACCACCGTACTCTTGGATGTATGCATCGATGGGTAGCCCAGTCTTCGCTTGGTAGTACCCTTCCTCGAAGTCAACCCACACAAGCTCTCTCAGCTGTGCCTCTATCTGCTCACGTGTAACCTCGTTATCCTTGCCGTTGCCCTTTCGTTCGCTCCAAATCGTGAGCGTCGCCGCTATTGACCACACGAGTAGCCCACTGCAGGCGATGATGAGCAGGTCGATGATGTTTGTCTGTGTCATAGCTGTTTTACTATTCTGTTATTTCTGCGGTGGCTAGTGCATCTTCGAGGTCGTCAATGGCATCACTCAAGTCCATTAGATATTCATCCAGCTCTTTGCCTAGTGTCATCATCTTGTCAATTACCCTAAGAACATTGCCAAGAGGTTCATCTTCTAGGTCTCTAAGTCTGTCATAGATCTCTTCTCTTTTGTCATCTGCGTCTTCAAGACGTGACTTTACGATGGAGACAATGCTTTTTAGACCATTTACTTCTGACTGTGTCATAGCTTATTTCTGTATTAGGTGTTAGTATTTCTTCCCATGCAGCGCAGGGCGTGTTTCGTTGTACTTCATTTTCAGCTCTATGTGCGTCATTAGGTCAATACCTAGGTGATCCGCAAGCTGTTCGAGGGACTTGATGGCGTAGAATATGCCAACCATGTATTGAGTTAGATTGAATAGCCCACTAGTCTCTGCGACTATTGGCATAAGAGCCTCCGTGAGCATCTTAGGCGGTTCTCTATCATCGTACTCTCCGGATATTCTCTCCACAAAGCCAGTGGGAGGTAGCATCACGCCGAAGAGGTGGCCAAGAAGATCGAGCAGGCGGATAACGGCGTCGGCAAGCTCATCCTCCACGGTGTCCTTAACCTCGTCCAAAAACATTTGGACGAAGGATTCACCCTCTATCCGTTGGAGAGTGTCTATCGTGTCGTGGTCGAGCTTCGCCCACTTGTCTTTTCGGTCGGCTTCGATAGCCTCGTGAAGCTCACCAAAGGCAAGCATCAAGTAGTGAGCTACCCTATGCAGGACATTCCAAAAGCCCTTATCTACTGCCCGCTGGTGGCACTCTTTGGAGAGCTTCATAAGCATCTCCTGCTCGTAAATTCGTCTAGTCATTGTCGTTGTGTTATATGTGATAAGATATGTTTGATTACCTCCACAGTCCAGCCATTGCCTAGCATCTTGTAGGCTTGGCTGTCTGAGCACCCCCACTTGTACCACTCTGGTATAGTCTGTAGTCGGGCACACTCCTTAGGCGTTAGTCGCCGTAGGCTGATGTCGTCTTTTATGCAGGGCTGTCCCGAGCCGTCTTGCCGAGCCCTTGCGAGCATAGTAGGCGCTTTATCCCCAGCCATAGGTCGAAAGGCTGGAGGGTCGGTGAAGCCCTGTATCACCCCTACGACAAGATTGTCCTTCATCACAGAGGTGAGTGCGTTCGTCTTGTTGTCTCTTCGCAGCTCTATCGTCTGCTCGTTATTATCTCCTCTCCCACGTATGGCGCACACCATATTGTTCTCTTGCCAGCTATTAGAGGTAAGAGTGGGAGATTTGTACGTGTACACGCTGGGTCTTACGTACCCTCGCCCCCTTTGGCAGATACCTAACGTAGGCTTGGATGTCGGTTGCCTTCGGATAGCTAGGATGTCCATGTCGGAGTGATTGCCTCCGCTGTGACCACCAGCGGTTAGGCAAGAGGCCTTCTCCTGCTGCGTCTTTGGTCTTAGCTGTTTGTCCAGCTTGATCACGTCCCAGCTGTGCTTTGCGTCGGTAGACAGACCTCCGCCAACCCTGAGTGATCTAGCCTTGCCGCTCACGTATTGCCCAAACTTACCAGAGCGGATGTAGTACTTATCATCTACCTCCTTGTCTAATATGTCTTGGATGCGGATGCCGAGATCGTGTGGTTGAGGTATGTCTGTGTGTAGCTCGCCCCATAGCCCCTCCTGCCTCACTCGGATGTTAGTCCAGTATAGGCGGACTCTATTCTGTGCCGACACTAGAGCTGAGTTGATAACCACAGGTTGGAGACCGAGTGCGTCGTTGATGAGCGCTTCATGCTCCGCCTTCATCCGCACATTTTCTAGCAGCCAGAGGACTTTAGAGTTACACCCCTTGACGTGCTCTAGTATGTCGACAAACACCCAGAACAGGCGACTTCTTGGGTCGTCATGCCCGAGCATTTTCCCCGCCAAACTAAAGCCTTGGCAAGGAGACCCTGCGAGGAGGAGATCTATCTCCTCCCACTTGATGTCCCACTCTCGCCACTTCTCTACGTCGCCGAGTTGGATAGTGTCGGGGAAGTTGAGCTGCGTCTGCTGGATAGCGTGCTTGTCGATCTCGCTGGCGTAGTATCGCTCGACAGGCACTCCAAGCTCACGGAGTGCTATCTGTCCGCAGCTCATCCCGTCAAAGAGTGATAGTACCGTCATCTTCCTATTTGCTTTTAGTCCTTGGTGCTCGTTGTGCAAAGGTGGCGGGGAGTGGAGAGCCCTCTCCTAGCGCCCTATTGCGTTTTTCGTTGTTCTCTCCTCTCACGTTCCTGCGTCCAGATTCGATCCCTAGAGCCGTTTCGCACCGCTTGATCCTGGAGTGTATCTCGTGGATCTCTCTGCTGTAGTGGGCGAAGTTGTCCTTTGCCTCCTTGCGGAGGGCATTGATCGTATCCTCTTTTTGGGTGAGCTCTTGGGATAGCGCTTTAATCCGCTCGTCTTGCCGGCGCAAGATATGCCGGTACTCTCGGCTTCGTGACCTCTGGTATAGTGCTAGGGAGCACATACACAGAGCACAGATGAGTACAGAGATGATGATTGATGTCATTTCTTCTCGGAGGTGTAAAAGTTGATAGGTGTACCGAGGTGGTACATGGCTAGGAGACCTGCGTCACGCTCCTCTTGGTTCGTACGTTTGAGGTGCTTATCATCGAGTGTTATTCGGTGGATCTTACACTGAAGGACAAAGCTCTCGTGTGTGATCTTGCGATCTCTCCCGCTCCAGATCTTAGCTAGTGGGTGCTGGCAGATGAGCGGGAAGCCGTGATCGGTGATGCAGTCACGCAAGAGCTCGCCGAGCATAGCGCACCTGCCGACACTGTAGCCTTTCTTCGCAGTGACCTTCCGGGAGTCAAAGCGAGAGAGGTGCCAGTTAGCCGAGGTGCTCCACACGTCCTCCAAGACAAAGCGGTAGGAGTATTCTTCGTCGAGGTACTTATCTCTGACTTCGACCTTCCACTCGTCGAGCAGTCGCACGATGTCGAAAAAGGGGATAGTCTCTAGGTGCAGAGTGCGTGTACTAAGATCAAGGCAAGCCCATCCCGAGGCTTGGGTGTCGGGGTCTATGCCGATGAGTAGAGGGTGTTTTTCCATATCCTTTGCTCTGTTATTCGTCGGAGTCATCGTCTAACAGGTCTATGAGGTCGTCAATAGCCTCTCGGGTGTCATCAAAAATCCTATGCCCAGTGGCTATGAGTATTGCGTTTTTAACAATAGCAATAACCTCTTCACCCGTATAAGTCTCATTTTCTTTGACATCCCTTGCCCCACTCTTAAATACAAGCCTGAGCATTTCTTCACTTTTTTCTAGCTCCTCGCTAAGATTACGGAAGTACTCGAGAGCGATCTTCTTCTCGTCTTTTTCTTTGGTTGCCATGTCTCTTTGTTTAGAATGGGAGATCGTTTGCGGTCGTTGGCTGGGGTTGCTGAATAGGCTGCTGGGGTGCTGGCGCTGGTGTAGTCTGCCCTGGGGCGTACGCTGTCGGCTGTGCTACTTGTGGTTCGATATTCCAGCAGCTTAGCTGGGTGTACCATTTCCCGTTAAACTCTTTGCTTTCTGCGTTGAAGCTCACTGTGACGACGTCTCCCACCTTCGGGGCGAGCTGGTTACACTTGTCGCCGAAGATCTGGAAGCACACCGTCTTGGGGTACTGCCCTCCCGTTTCGATGACAAAATTCTTCTTCTGCCAGCTGTTACCAGACTTACTCACCCCAGTCTCTAGCGGGAGCACTTGAATGATTGTTCCTTGGATTTCCATTTTTCCGTGATTATGTGTTGCTTGTTGTCCTGTAATCTGTGCCCGTCAGCTGTACCTCGACAAGGTCATTCCGCAAGCGGGAGTAGGCTCTGTCACCGTATAGGCGGTGGATCTCGTCCCAGGTTAGGTTGGTCGTGATGATCATTGGCGCATCTCTGTAACCCAAGTCTGAGCGCTGGCAGATGAGGTCGGCGATACTCCCTCTCGTGCCATATCGAGAGAAGCTCTCAGGCTCTGCGCCGAGGTCTCCGATGTGGAGTACACGGTACCTCAGTGCGGGAAAAGAAGCATCGGGGCTTTCAACGTAGGAGGATACGTGGTCGCAAACGTGAGCATTGTAGTTCCAGAGGAAGCGCTCCATCTTGGACTTTGAGGAGACACCGTCCCAGAATGGGCGATGTAGGTCTATCCCTTTGGCCAGCATCCAGAGGAGCTTGACGAGAAGTGTCTTTCCGGTGCCCGTTGAACCGGTGACGATGAGCCCTTTCAGGGGGTCATTGATCTCTTGATGAGGAAGCGCCAGTAGCCAAGCGAGAGCCTTCTGGTAGGCTGGCGCATTTTCTGAGCCAAGGTGGAAGTGTCCCGTACCTGACTCCCTCCGTCCAAGGGCGACGAGATAGCCAAGGGCGGTGTTAACATCTAGATCCTTGTAGCTCTCTGACCAACTACGATGAGGGAGGGCACTCATCCTAGATCTAGGCATGGAGGCTACCTCATTCAGCACGTCGCCAAAGGAAGAGGTGTTGTTTTCAAATTGCATGATGTGGTGGCCTAGAATGGCACGTCTTCGGGGGTGAATTTTTTTGCGAACTCGATTGCATCAAGCTCCTCCTGTGTTGGCACTCGGGCTTTGGCTTGCTCGTTCGCAGCCGCCCAGTTTTGGTTAACCATACCACGAGATCCCAAGGAGGGCGCTGTAGCAGGCTCAGGGTCTCTGTAGTTCCCGGCCTCGATTTTGGAGAAGTTGTCTAGCTTGATGATCCAAGCCAGGCTAGCGCATGCTGGCGACTTGGCGAAGAAAGAGGACTCCTTGGCTTTTTGCAGGACTGAGCGGAAGCGCTGGATGATAGACAGAACCTCTTCGGGGGAAGCCCGTCTCCATTCTGGGCGCTGAGAGCCATCTGCGGGATCTGGCACAAGTGCCCAGTAGAGCTCCTCGGCCTTTTCCCTCATCTCCCTGCTGATCACCTTAGGCGGAGACGAAAACGAGCTCACCCCGCTTGTGTCGACAGCGTAGATCTCTTTCCACACCTCGGCGTAGGAGTTAAGGTTAGGCGTTGGAGTTAGCAAGCGCTCCACCCAATCCCGCATTTTGGGATCTTGGATCTCGGCTATCGCCCTCCTCTCAACATCCCACCCCTCCTCTTGAGCGCCCTCTAAGCCCCCTGAGGGGGTTTGGGGGAGAGAGCTTATATCTTTATCCTTTAACCTTTCTTCTTTAAGGGGGCGTTTAGCCCCCCCTATAGTCCCCCCCAAACCTTGTTTTTTTTGAGGGTCTACCTTGTTTTCTACCTTGTTTTCTTCGGGGTCTACCTTGTTTTCTAC
>ERZ773250.150-NODE-150-length-44660-cov-38.579823_pt1 | contig 44660 bp, 57 predicted proteins | sample MGYA00511258_ERZ773250 | MGnify/ENA primary metagenome ERZ773250 (study PRJEB29015, sample SAMEA2738164) | human oral metagenome | biome: human oral; feature: human-associated habitat; material: saliva | place: China | collected 2187 ... | reverse complement strand
ACATGACAAGTAATGTAAAAAGACATGTGCAGCTTCCAAGAAGCTCACAAAAAGGTAAAAAACCTACAGCAGAGGATTTAAAGTATGGTGAAATTGCCGTTAACTTTAACGTTGAAGAACCATTCCTCGCTATGAAGGGAAGTGATGACTCAATTATCACAATGGGTTTTAAAGACGGGAAAACTGGACCTTGGAAGAAAGGTGAAGGTGAATATTCTGCAGTATTAGATAATGGAATACCAGTCAGTCCGAGTGATAAAGTAAATACAGCCACAGGAGTGTGTGCTATAGCTGAGGGTCAAGGTACCACCGCAAGTGGTGACTTCTCCCACGCAGAAGGTGCTGAGAGTAAATCTAAAGGTAGAATTTCTCATGCTGAAGGTGGTATGAGTACAGCAAGTGGAGAAATGTCTCATGCTGAGGGTGGTCATACTAAAGCAATTGGTAATTTTTCTCATGCAGAGGGTGCTGATACCATAGCAAGTGGCGTTACTTCACATGCTGAGGGAAAATATACAATAGTTAATGGTGCCAACTCTCATGGAGAAGGAGATTGTGAACATGATTTAAAGTTAGTTAAGAATATTGCAGTTGGAGATACAAAAATATTCATTAATAATACAGAAATGTCATTACCTATTAGTGATGATTATATTAAAAATTGCTATATTGTATATGATAATAAAAAAAACAAGGTAATATCATATACGGTAAGTGATTATAAACCACAAATTTACTTTGAAGACGATGTTTTAGAATTAACTTTAGAAAAATCTTTAGAAAAAGATTCAAATAATGATGATACTAACAATTTAACTTTTACTTCTAATGTTTACGGACTTGTAAATATAGCCGTTGGACAAATAGATGGTGGACATTCAGAAGGAAAATACAACATCGTATTAGGTGAAGCAGGACATGCAGAAGGAATTAGAACTATAGCTAAAGGAACTGGGTCTCATTCCGAAGGTACTAACACTACAGCAAGTGGTGTTACTTCACATGCAGAAGGAGAAGAAACTACAGCAAGTGGTAAAAATTCTCATGCAGAAGGTCTAAATACTACAGCGAGTGGTAATAATTCTCATGCAGAAGGAGAAGGAACGACAGCAAGTGGAATATATTCTCACACAGAGGGTCAGGCTACAAATGCAAACAAAAGATGTTCTCATGCAGAGGGTTCTACCACTCATGCTACTGGTGAATGTTCTCATGCAGAGGGTATTGGTACTACTGCCAGTGGACAAGGTTCTCATTCAGAAGGTCATCTAACTAATGCAGGTGGACTTCATTCTCATGCTGAGGGTGTTAGTACTAATTCATTGGGTGATAATTCTCATGCCGAAGGAAGTTCTTCTCAATCAATTGGTATAATTTCTCATGCAGAAGGAAGTCATACTACAGCACAAGGAGAAGCATCCCACTCAGAGGGTGATACAACTAAAGCAGTTGGAAATTCATCTCATTCAGAGGGAACACTGACTATAGCTATGGGATTAGCATCTCATGCCGAGGGTAAGTCAACCAATGCAGCTGGTGCTTTTTCACATGTAGAGGGAGTTGGTAGTATTGCAGTTGGTAATGTTACTCACGTGGAAGGTTTACATAATAGAGCAATGAATTTCACAGATGATGTAGCTATTGGTAGTAAAGAGCTTTACATTATTACGACTGATGAATACCCTGAGGACCTTACATATTACAAGAATTGTTTAGTCAAAGATAATGGACAAACAGTTGCTATTGATGTGTTAAATGCAGAATTAGTACCTAACTCTAAATTTACTAATGAAAGTGAAAATAAACGTATTAAATTAACATTAAAAGAAGGTGTACCAAAGGCTTCTACACGTGCTTCTCAAGCTAATGAAAATCAAAAAGATGGGTATTTCTATACATGGGATTATGTATTGCATAACAAAGGTACAATAGGAAACTATGGCGGACACGCTGAAGGTGCCTATACAATGGTTTATGAAGAATCAGGACACGCTGAAGGTAAAGCTACTATAGCTAAAGGTAAATCTTCTCACTCTGAAGGTTTTCATACTATTGCAGGCGGAGAAACTTCTCACGCTGAAGGTATGCAAACTACTGCAAGTGGTCAAGGCGCACATGCAGAGGGAAGTAACACAACGGCAAGTGGTCAAGGCGCACATGCAGAGGGAAGTAACACTACTGCGAGTGGCGAAGGTTCACATGCAGAAGGAGTTGATACAACAGCTGAAGGTGATTCATCGCATTCTGAGGGTAACAGAACCATTGCTAAAGGAAATCATTCACATGCAGAAGGAGAAGGTACTAAAGCAAATGGTAACAATTCTCACGCAAGTGGTGCTTACACAATAGCTGAAAATGATTCAGAGTTTGCTTGTGGTAAATACAATAAGTTTAATGTAAATCAAATTTTCTCAATTGGTGTTGGTACAGCTGACAATGCGAGAAAAAATGCTTTATATATAACCACAGATGGCATTATTGGTGGAGATACACAATTAACTAATGGTGGTACATCAATGTTTGGGTTAAAAATAAATGGTGGTATAGAAGCTACAAATGGTATGATATCGCCTACTTATTTAAATTCTTCAGATGAGAGATTAAAGAAGGATATTGAAACAATATCAGAAGATGACATTGATAAAGTTAAAAATGTTAATTTAAAATCATATGTATTTAAGTCTGATAATAGCAAACATTATGGTGTTATTGCACAAGATGTTGAAAAAGCAGGTTTATCAGAATTAGTTACCAATAGTTCTGATGGAATGAAATCTGTTGATTATATTTCTTTATTAATTTTGAAGATTTCAGAATTGGAAAATGAAATAAAGAATTTAAAAGAACAGATTAATAAATAATATAAATAAATGCATAACAGGGGTTAATAGTTTTTGCCCTTGTTATGTTTTTTAAATTATGTAAAATATTATGATATGCGCACACGATTTATTTACATATGCAGATGTGGATAATGGTTTCCCTATAGGGGGTATATTAAAAGGATATAAAGGTTTATGGAAATGTCAAGAACGTAATGAAGAACAACTTTACAATTTAGGTGTTAGAGTTTTTGATTGTAGAATCTTTTGGGATGATAGTTATTGGAGAGCGTGTCATGGTATTGTTAACCTAAGAGTAACATTTAATACTTTGGATGACTTATGTAAACATTTTGATGATATAGGCAACGGGGATTCTATCTATAGAGTTATTTTAGAGAAAGATAACAATGGTGGTGAAACAAAGTTTAGAGAGCAGTCAGTTGGTTTATGCGCTAAACATCCTAATTTGTGGACATTATTGATTAGATACAAGACATCTAACTGGTTAAATGATGCAGGTATGGTAGATAATAACATTGATGGGTTAGTTGCTCGTGGATATAATTTTGCTAAATTAATGGCATGGGAAAGACCAAACAGGGAATATAATGTACCACCTCCTAATTTTAAAATAGAGAATATTACAAAATATAGTAGTTTTAGTATAAAGAGTAACGCCACTAATGGTTTTTTAGAAAATGGTGAATTTCATGAACCAAATCCTAATCCAACATCATGGGATATGGTTACTAATAAAAATTATGTATATTTTTTAGATTACGCTAACTTATTTATTGGTAATGATAGATGTTTAAATATAAAAGAATTATATAGTAGATTTGACCTTAATTATAAAGATAGCAATGTAGATTTAAAAGAGGTTATTACTGAAAGTGATTTTGGACATAAATTATATAGAATACCAACAAAAAGTGAATTAAAAGAGATTCCCCATTTTATTATCAACAATGAAGAAAGATACAAAGATAATCAATTAGTATTCGGTTCAGATATTACATACAGATAAAAAATCCTCCATAAAATAGGAGGATTTTTTGGTTTTTATAAAAATATTTTGTATCTTTGCAAATGTTAATTAATGATATATTATATTTTAGAAGAATCATGAAGAAGAAATATAAGGATATTCCTGGTATGTTTGAAATAAAAGGTGAACCTAAGATTGTAACCGAAATTCGAGCAACCATATTGGATAAGTTCAAAGATTTGGTTTTTGAAGAAGAACCACATATATATTATTTGAAGAATGACAGAAATAATTTATTCAAATCTGTCACAACAAGACTTGGTGAATTTGAACATGAATTTGATTCTGAAACACAGGCTTCCAAGTATTCAGAAAAATATGGTAATACTAAAGAGTATTGGCAAGATATATGGAAAATAAGTAATTTAAAATCTACCATAACAGGAACATTGTGTCATGAATATGGTGAATCTTTAGCGTATGTGAATGCTGGACATCCAGAACTTATTTTAGATAGTTGCAAACGAAAATATATTAAAGATAAGAACTGGCTTATTCCAACTCATCCAAAGCAAGAAGCAATATATAAATTTCAATCAGAGCTGCATCCAGATTTGCATTTAGTATTAGCTGAAGCGAAAATGTTTACAGAAGGTATGAAACAAAATTTAGCAGGTACAGCCGATATATTGTTTTACTATGATGACCCAACAGGAGAAAAGAGTGGTTTATGTATCTATGATTATAAGACAAATAAAGAATTAATCAAATCATATAACAGGCAAGTTGGTAAGACACTTTTACCACCATTTGAAGATTACATTGAAGAACCTCAATCGGTATATACACTTCAATTGTCTACATATGCTATACCACTGCAAGATTTAGGTTTTAAAATTATAACAAGAAGACTGGTTTATCTAAAGCCAGACGGAAACTATGAGATTATACCTCTTGCAGATGAATCAGAACGTTTAAGAAAAATATTATAACAATGGAACAGAAAAAGTATACATTAATTAAACCTTATACGGTTGACGGATTAGGGACCTTACCAGAGGGGTCAGATATTATTTTATTTAGAGGACTTGTTTATTTTAATGGTGGTCTATGTAGCAATTATCATGCACAGATTTTAACTAATCTAATTAATGATGATAAGCTACGAAATGAGTTCTTGAAAGAAACACCTCCTATTATGAACAAAGTTTAATGCAAAAACCTGAATTACAAAATTCAGGTTTTAATGTTTTTTAATATTTTAAATTTGTAATATAATAAAAAATATTGTACTTTTGCAGTACTAAAATAGTAAGATGTGGATATCATACAAAATATTAATTTGTTTAATGACATAGATAAATACGATGTTATATTAATAGGTACTAACATTTATAACACTTTATCTCAAGGTTTTCAAAGAGATATAATGTTACATTATCCTTTGGTTCATGAAACAAATCTAAGAACTAATTATGGCGATAGAAGAAAGTTAGGTACTATCAAAGAATGTAATGATGGACATCCATTATTTTCATTGTGTTTTATTACTAAAAGTATGAATTTTAGACCTGACATCGAAAAAGATTACTTAGACTATGACGCACTTGAAAGATGTTTAAAATTAGCATGCGTTTTGTATAAAGGTAAGAAGATAGCCACAACTCTTATTGGGGGCAGTAGATTTGATGGAAATGGAGATAAAGATAAAATACTCACGATTATAAAAAATACTTGTAAAGATATTGATATAACAATATATGATTATTATCAATTATCTAAGCAAGAAAAGAAGAAATTAGAATACAAAGAAGAACAACTTTTGAAGAAAACAGATTACAAGAAGTATCGAGAAGTAGTTTCAGAAAGAAAAAAACGAGAGAATAAAATAAAATCTCTCAATGGACATTCCAAATATTAATAAAAAAAAATAGTTATAAAATATGATTAAACATATAGAATTAACAAAAGACCATGTAAAGTTATTACATTTTCTTTATTGGCAAATTGATGGTGATAATAAAATTTTCGTAGATAGAACTCATCTATTCAATTTAGGTTCTCATTTATTAGAGGATATGGCTATGATACTTGGTATGCAAGATACTGCAATAAAGGGTACAGAGGAATCACCAGACGGTCGTGCTTTTCCAGAAGAAATAGAGGAATATCTCCTTGGACTGCATAAATATATTGCCGATAACTTATATTATATATTAAGCCTGATTACGACATTCCAAGGTAATCTAACCGAAGGTAAGTATAAATGTAAGGATAATGATTTGATTTGGACAAAAGAATAAAGACAAAGTGTCATATTCATAAAGTTCCATCTGCCATTTTGTCTAATTTAAATAGTCAAATATGTTCATAAACTTAAAGATTGGTGGTGGTATTAAAGAACGTTCTGAAAGTACCATCAGATATTTCAATGATATAAAAAGCTTCCCTATTCTTTCTAAGAAAGAAGAAAGCGATTTGCTTTATACAGTTCATAACGGTTCTGAAAGAGAAGCGATAGAGGCAAGAAACAAACTTATCAGTTGTCATCAACGATTTGTTGTTGCATCAGCAAAACGTCAAATGACTCCAGGAGTAGAATTGGTTGATTTAGTTAATGAAGCTAATATTGGTCTCATGGAAGCTATTGAAAAGTTTGACCCTAAGAAAAATAGTAAACTTTTATCTTATGCTGCTTATTATATAAAGAGAAATATTGACCAATTTAAAATAAGTTACGGAAAAGTAGTGCGTAAGAAAAATGGAGAAAGAATTTATCATTCAGTAGCTAAAACAAGAAGTAAATTAGCACAACAGTTAGAACGTGAACCAACTACAGATGAAATATCTCAAGCTTTAAAGAAACAATATGGTATCAGAGTACGAAATGCTAATGATATAATTGATGTTAGACTTACACGAATTGATAATAATGAAGATAATGAAGAATGTAATGATTATTCATTATCAGAAATGTATGAATTTAACCAAGCAACAGCAGATTTAAATAACTATAATAATACTGTTAATAGGGAAGATAAATTATATCGCTCTTCACTAATAATGAGTTGTTTAAATAAACGTGAACGAGATATTATTAAAGAAATATATGGTATAGGTAGTCTTAATAATGATAATGAGGAAAGTGATTTAAAATATAACTCGTTGGCAAAAAAATATGGTCTAACAAAAGAAAGAATTAGACAAATACATAGAGAATCTATTCAGAAAATGAAAGAATATGTTGAAGAACATTCAATATAATAAAAAAGGTGGTAAGATTACCACCTTTTATGCTATTTCACTGGTATAATACCTTGAGAAATCATTTTATTAAGTTTTCTTGCAACTTTATATGTCATAGGGCGTTCATGTTTAAGAATTTTTCTTAACTGAGACTGGGCACCTTCTGGAGTATGAGAAGAAAACACCTTTCTTGCTGCAGCTGCTAAATCCAATGTGTCCATATTAATCTTAGCAATAATACTATTGGCAAGGTCTTTATTAACTTCAATATTGCTGCGTTTCCAATCATTAAAGTCATAACGTTGAGTACCACCACCAGCAAGTTTACGTGTCTTAATATCCTTTGTCTTTACAGGCTTCTTCTTATCTTTATTCTTACTACCAACACTATCAGCAGCCTTATCACCTTTACGGCTCTTTAAGAAACGTTTAAAAGCATCTAAAACTTCCTTACTAACAGGACGCTTTGCTTCATTAATAAATATCTTATTTAATTCCTCATTAATTATAGAATCTATTGTATTCATTACCTCTTTAATTTAAACTTTGATTATTATATAATAAATAGTATATTAATGGTGGTTTTAAAGTAAAAATGAATTTAAAATTAAAATAAATGTTAATTTTAAATATAATATTTGGTTTATTAAAAACAAAATAGTATCTTTGCAAAGTAATTAATTAAAACATAAAGATATGTCACAGAATTTATTTATCGAGGCAACGAACTATAATCAGTATACTTTTACTGAGAATGGTGCACTTACAATGGCTTCAACAGGAAGTGAGTTAGCTAATCAGTTTGGTTTAGCTGGTAATTATCGTGGACGTAATATTTCAGATGTATTCTCAGACCAAGAGAAACTTTGGAATGAATCACATGAATATGCTACACGTTTTCCTTTCTATCTGAGAATGATTACACGAAAGGTTAAAGTTAATAACGAAACCACTACGGATAATGCACAGAGTGGACAAGGTCAACGTGACGAAACATTTAAAAGACTTCTGTGGCTTGCAACGTTTCATAAGGATACTTTCAATAATAACGTGTGGATTTTGCCTCTTATTGGCTCTTGGAAGGATTTATGGACAATCATGTATTATGATGAGCATCTTGAAATCAATGCTATTGATAGAGAGGTTATCTACAGAATAATTCATGAAGGACTCAAGTGTGATGCACATGTAAATCTTGTTAAGAAGTTTATGCCTCGCATTAAGTCAAAATCTCATATTAAGACTGATTGGAACAAACTCACCAATAAGTATGCAAAAGAATTTGCTAAGTTATTCTCATTGTCTTACAAAGAGTATAATCACCTTAAGACTTCTGGAACATCTCATGATTTCCAAAAGTTGATGTGTTCAAGAAATTATGATAAGATTAAATGGAATACAATTCCAGGACGTGCATTAAGTATAATTACCAATGGTAAATTCTTGGGAAATCATAACCTTGTCGATTCATACACAGAGTGGGTTCTTAATCAGGATAATATTAAGTTTACAGGATATCCATACGAGTTAATCAAGAATTTGAAGAAGCATTGTTACATTTATTATAATCGAAAGAATAATATATCAACTCTTCCTAAGTACATTACAGCAACCATTAATAAGCAGTTTAATGAGTTGATTGAAAAGGGAAAGAATCTTGGCGGAATAAATGGAAATGTATGGTGTGCATTAGATACTTCTGGTTCTATGAACACAGGTGTAAATGGTGATACTACAGCATTAGACATATGTCTTTCATTGGGGCTTTATTTTTCAACACTTAATACAGGTGCATTCCATAAGAATGTAATTATGTTTGACGATACTTCTCGTATTTTACAGCTTGAGGGTGAGTTCTGTGACATGTTGAAGCAGATTCCCGACAATGCAATGGGTGGAACTAATTTCCAATCAGTTGTTGATGAGATTGTAAGAATAAGAACTAAACATCCAGAGATTCCGCTTACAGATTATCCTCAGACACTTTTAGTAGTTTCAGATATGCAATTCAATGCTACTAATCTTTATTGGTGTCAATCTACAGATGCAGAAAATACTACTAATTATGAAGAGGCTAAGAAGAAGTTGAAGAGTGTATTCCCAGAGGAATTTGTTGATGACTTTAGATTCATTTGGTGGAATTGTAATTCTCGTCATACAGACTTCCCTGCAACAATTAAGGATGGCGGATGCTATTTCTTGAGTGGCTTTGATGGTTCTATTATTTCTTTACTATTAGGTGGAGAAGAAGTAGATACCAATACAGGAGAGAAGAAGAAATTAAGTATGGAAGAGTTAATGCATAAAGCACTTACTCAAGAGATTCTTAATTATATTGTAGTCGAATAAATAAGTATCGGATGATGTAGAATTAATAATATTTTACATCATCCATAAAACAAACTTTTATGAAAAAGTGGAAAAAGATTTTTAATACAATGGTAAATTCTACCCTACAATATCTAAATAATTATGGAATTAATAATATGATTTTAGGTATTTCTGGTGGTATAGACTCAACACTTGTAGCTGCTATTTGTCATGAAGTGGTAAAACGTTCTGATGGGAAAAGAAACTTATTAGGTTATTCTCTTATGTGTTCTACCAATCAATCAGATGAAGTAAAAGCTGCAGAAATGGTTGGTAAATCTTTATGTACAGAATATCAAAATATTAATATAGAAGAAGATTATAATAATATATATTGTAGTTTCATAAATCATTTTAAAGTTTCACCAATTGCTAATGGTAATATTAAGGCAAGATTGAGAATGATGTACCTTTATCATTGTGCTTCAATTTATAAAGGTATCGTCATGGATACTGATAACTATAGTGAACACCAACTTGGTTTTTGGACATTACATGGTGATGAAGGAGATTTTAATCCTATTGGCAATTTATATAAGACAGAGATATACGAGTTATGCGAATGGCTTTGTACTGAATATTATGTAAATGATAAGGATATTAGGCAAGCAATAGAAGAATCATATAAATTAACTCCTACTGATGGAAATGGAGTTAAAATGGGTGGTGATATGGCACAAATTGCCCCAGGATTAACTTACAAAGAAGTTGATAGAATACTTTCTGTAATTCAGGTTTTTGGCTATTCTAAGAATAATGATGTAATTCTAAAAATACTTTCAGAGGAGAAATGGTATGATGAAGACATTGTGAAAAATGTTATTAATAGAGTTAAAAACAACTCGTTTAAACGTAAACATCGTCCACTGAAAATTGATTTGGGGACAGGTGAAATAACACAGCAAATTTGTAAAGAAGAATGATTGATTTATCACAAATTGAAAATATTTTTTCTGATAATAAAATTTCTACAGGAAGTGTTAAAATAGCATTTTTAATAACTATAGGAGAGTATGTACCATACACGCTTAAAATAGATGAAAATAATTTAGAATATTATTATTCTATTAATGTAATTGATATGACATATTCTCCACACATAGAAGAAATTATTTATCTTTTAAAAGATGACGGATGGGCGTTAACAGAAGATAAAGAAGAGTTAATCAAATATATAGAATTTGAATCTTAAATAAAATAATAATTCACATTTTTAATTTTAAATATAAATAATATGTCAAATTTTAGCGCAGTAGGACGTTTAGGAAGAGATTCTGAAGTTAAGAAAACTCAGAATGGTGATGAATTTTTATCATTTACAGTAGCTGTAGATGAAAGACGAAAGGGAGAAACAGTTACTGATTGGTGGAACTGTTCATGGTATGGTGATAATGCAATCAAGATGGGGCAATGGCTAAAGAAGGGTTCACTTATTTTCTTCAGTGGTGATTTTGCTGGTGCACGTATTTATCAGAATAAGAACAATGAGAATGTCGTATCTCTTGACTTGACTGTAAAAAGTGTAAACTTTGTATCAACAGGTAAGGGTAATGGTGAAAATAATACTCAGCAGGCAACTAATACTGGTACTTTTGAACCTACACCTGCAGCAAACCCACAATCAGCAGCTGCACCTCAGCCTGCACCAGCACCTGTTAGTGATAATGATTTACCTTTCTAATAAATTTAGAAAGAATATAAAATGAATGGGAAGTACTTGTGTACCTCCCATTTTTTGTTTACTCATAATGAAACATCTTTAAACGATTAACCCATCGAAGATTTAAACATATTCAAAAGTAGATAAACCACTTTCTATACATTCACTCCTTGCAGTTTTCTGCAAGTTTCTTCGAAATGATAATAATACCTCTTTCACCTTTTCACGTTTAAGTTTCTTCGGTTCAAAAGCACCATTATCAAGTTGTTTTAAGAGTTTATCTCGTAACACGGTTACGAGCACTCTGTTTCTTATATTCTTTGCAGCATTAAAATCAGCATTGTCTTTATGTCCACACTCAATACACTCAAATGTCTCTTGGGTCGGTCTATTCTCGTCTTCAATACAACCACAGATAGGGCACATCTTGGATGTATAACTTGCTTGTACGGTTGATACAGCAATATCATACTTCCTTGCAATATGTTCAACTTCCTGTTTTAGACTACTTAAGCCAAGAAATTTTACTTTTCTATTGTAATTAATATCTTCATTATCTTTATCCTTTACGTAGCACTTTCCAAAACTATTATCCAAATCTTCCATCACAATTTGTCCAACACCTTGTGATTGTAATGTCTTGCACATATTAGCAATGAGTTCTTGTTCAGATTTAATCATTTTGGTTTTCATCACATCAAGTTTACGTTGCTTACGTTTGCCGACGGTATATGATTTATCACTCTTTAGCTTATCTATTTCAAGAGAAAGCTTACAATAGTCATTAACGAGTTTTCTGTTGTAATCATATGTGGTTTCATCTGACAGACTGAATAAGTTGTGTTTGCAATTTACATCAATACCGACAGTCTTTCCATTTGGTTCAGGAATGTATCTTTTACCATCTTTACAGAGATTTATCTTCACTTGACGTTTATTTTCGTCAAATGTAAGCGTATACATATAATCAGGATTCTTTTTTCTATAATCATTCATTCTACCATGATATCCTTTATTAAAGGTAACTGGTATATCAAATGTTTTCCTACTGAATCCACTAAGACTTATGAACGAATTAATCTTTGAGCCAAATCTACTATTATAATCAATAATCTTTTTCTTCCTGCATCTTCCACTGAATGTCAATGACTTAAATTCAATAGGGTGTTCAGAATAATGTTTAACTGCACGCTTCCTTTTTGATAATGCAAGGTTATAGAGACGTTCAAAACCGAATTTACTGCAACATCTTAGTATATTGTCATATAATTTTCGTTTCTTATCATCACACTTATCAATGTTTACTTTGATATAGCTTATTATATTCTCATTACCATATCTCGTAAGATAAGTGAGACAATTAGATAGTGGCGTTTGTTTTTTATCATTAATTACTTTCTTTAAATCACCTTTCTCGTGGTTTCTTGTATCACACTTATAGTACTCAAAACCGTTGAAAGTTTTTGTTTCAAAAACTAATTGACGTTGTATGGCATTGAATTTGTTCTGATAGCAAGTAAACACTTGCGTATATAGTTGTGCATCGAATGAACTCGGTATTGCATTCTTGAAATGTCCTATCATTTCTGTAATGAATTGAAACTTGTTGTATTCCAAGAAATGCAAGAGATTGTTGTTAACATGCCGTGACACTACATTTTTGTGGGTACGAATAAGCACAGCAAAGTCATATAACTCATCATACTTCAGACGAGTTAAATCCTTCGAGTGGAAAGTCTTTGCGTACTTACTTTGTATAATCATTAGATGTTGAGTGTTTACTTATTATAAAATTTAATAAACTTTAGAATTTTATCAACAGATATCTAAATACCAAATACAACATTTTCAAACATTGAGTTATTACTAACTTAAAAGGTTCGATTATTTTTGAATATTTTTCTTTCAACAGGTGTTTTACCAATTTTTATTCATCACAATGAAACATCTTCAAACGATTTATCCAACCATTAAGAAAACGTTTTTGAGTTTTTTCTTTTATTTCTTTATCTGTAAGTTTCCTACCTAATTTCTTTTCTAATGCAATAACACTATTTTCAGCTATATTTTGAAAATGTTTTAATCGTCTATTCCATAATTTATCAAATAATTCTTTTTGATTTGGATTGTCATTAATTTTCATAAGCGTAAGTTTGCCAACAATACCATCAGCTTTTAACTCAAGTATTTGCTGTGGTAACTTTATTCCATTGATTCCACTTCCCCATAACCAATCAACAAGTAAATTAGCTATTGACTGATTGTTGATTTTATCTGCCTGCCATTTATCCCAGAATCTATTTTTAAAAATATTATCCCACTGTTCTTCAGTTATATGCTTTAAATCATTTACTGTTTTATCATTACCATAAGATTCTCTAAACGTTTTCAATGTGATACCATACATTGTTGCCCCACCATTATCTACTGGGTCATTAACGAAACCACCTTCAGCTTTTCTAATAATCGGTTTAAGTTTTCTAAAGTCTGCCATAATATTATTTTAAGATTTTTTATATATAAATATTTTGTTTTATAACAGTAATTTCGTAACTTTGTGACGTAATTTTAAAAGATAAAACAATGACATCATCAAAAAAGAGTAGTAAAACTACGACAAAAACAAAAAATGTAGAGAATATTCAAAAAGTAGAAACAACAAATCTTCCTTCAAAGAGAATTGATGAAGACGGAAACGTTTATACTACAGGTTTAACTACCAGTGAAAAGAAACGTTATAGAGAAATAGCATCATGTCTGGATGTTAAAAATCCTATGACAGTCATGTCTTATGGAGCTGATTTGCAAAAAGTAATGGATTCATATTCAAGCGAACTCCTCCAACACCAGATGTCATCAACAGTAAGTGGAGATACCTCAAAACTTATTAGTAAGTTAATGGGTGAGTTGGAAAATATTGATGTTAATGATTTTAAGACTCCTACACGCTTTAAAAAGTTCTTAATGTCATTTCCCCTCACCAAGAGTTTCGTTACCTCTGTAGCTGAAATAAAAGCGAAATATAATACAATTGAAAAGAATGTAGAGAATATCAAACAGAAACTTGAAGCGACACGTACAATTGCTTTGCGTGACAACAATCTTCTCGAACAACAGTTCATTAATAATAAAGATTATGTAAATCAGTTGGAACAATTGATTATTGCAGGTAAATTCAAGGTGGAAGAACTGGAGGAGGAGTTGAATACGATGCATACAAACGGCTCTGACATGATTGATATTAATGATACTAACAACTTTAAGGAAGCATTAGAAAAGCGTGTTACAGACCTTGTAATGCTACATCATGCATTCAACCAGTCATTATATCAGATTAGAATTATTCAGCAAACTAACCTGCAAGATGCAAATAATACAGAATCACAGGTTTTGATGTTGATTCCATTCTGGAAAAATCAGTTATCTCTAACAGTAGCATTATATAACCAGCAGCAAAGTATTAAGGCGAAGCAAGCTGTTTACGATGCTATTAATAAATCATTAGTTAGCAACTCAGAAATGATGAAAACTCAATCAATAGAAGTTGCAAAACAGAATCAACGTACAGTGCTTGATGCTGAAACACTGATGAAGACAACAAGAGATTTAATTGAAACTATCCAAGGTGTACAAAAAGTACAAGAGGAGGGTAAAAAGAAACGCATGGATGCAGAAGCAAAGATTATTGAATGTGAGAAGCAAATGAACCAAGCAATTCAAGGACTTACCAATAATAATGAAAGAATTGTTAGTCGAGAATTAATTGGTAATGAAAATAAATAATATAGGTGAATGGAAAGAAATTTAAGAAGTATTTGTTATGAATATCTTGATTTTGACCCACCAAGTAGTTTCTATAAATCTGATAGATGCAATCTAATTGAAGGAAAAGAATATCAGTTAATAGGTACTTCTTGTGAAGGTTTTGAAATGAAACCAAGAACATTTAAATTCATCAAATACATTCATTCTCATGGAGAAGTTATCATTGATGGCGTAATCATGAAACAGATAGATGGAGAAACAGGTATACTTTTTTCTTTGTCTAAGAATGATTGCTCTATCTACGATATTCCGTATGAAAGTAATCTTCAAATTTTTCCATCAACAATGAAATGGAAAATAAAGAATAATATCATAAAATCAGTTAAAAAGAAACATAAAAAATCTGATTATATCCAAAATGCAATATATAAAAAATATGCAATAAGAGAACATGATATGAAGTTTGATGAAGCAAAGAAAATATTTGATAACATTACTTGGGAAACCCATAAAACATGGGATGAATTAATTGATAGGAATAAATTAGATAAATAAATATATGAATGAAATAATAGAAAACTTCAAGGAAGAAACAGGATATACCCTTATTATCAAGAATGGAGAACTGTTTTATGATGGTAATATTGAATTGAGTGGTAGTGAGATTACTCAGTTACCAGATAACTTAACTGTTAATGGCGAACTTATTTTAAGAAACACAGATATTAAAGATTTACCTAATAATCTGACGGTTGGTGATTATCTTGAATTATGGAATACACGTATTGAGAGTATACCTGACAACCTTATAGTAGGTGGTTCTCTTTATCTAAATGATACAGGTATTAAGTCACTGCCTAATAATCTAACGGTTGGTGGATGTCTTGAATTATGTAATACGCCCATTAAGTCTCTACCTGATAACCTTATAGTGGGTGGTTCCCTTTTTCTAAATAACACAGATATTAAGTCACTTCCCGACAACCTTATGGTGAGACGTACTATTGAATTAAGAAATACAAGAATTACCTCATTACCAGATAATCTTACAGTGGGTTGTGTTCTTGATATAAGAGATACACGCATTAAATCTCTACCTGACAACCTTACAGTGGGTGACTCTCTTGACCTAAGAGGTACTGGTGTCACCTCATTACCAGATAGCCTTACGGTTGGTGGAGTTCTTGATATAAGAGATACAAGAATTACAGATAACGTAGAAGTGAATACGACTCTTTCTCCAGAACAGCAAAAGAAAATTCATGATTTAGAAAATATGGCTCTTTTCTGGGAGAGAAATGGAGTGAGGTATATTAAAGCCGATGGCATTTTCTCAGTTATTGATTCTCACCATGGTAATGCATATAAGGTACATGCACTTGGACAAGAAGATAATCCACTTTATCTTATCACTGATGGTGAAGGTCATTGGTCACATGGCGCTACTCTTGAGGAAGCTAAAGCTGACCTTATATATAAGATTAATGACAGAGATACTTCTGAATATGAAAAATTGTCTTTAGATGACACTTTATCTTATGAGGAGGCAATTGCAGCATATCGCTCTATCACTGGCGCATGTTCAGCAGGAACAATAGATTTCATTGAAAACCGATTACCTACACCGCATAAAGACAAGTACACCATTAGGGAGATTATCAAGTTGACCAAAAATGAGTATGGAGGTAAAACTTTTGCACAGTTTTTTGAATAAAAAACACAAATAGTATTGATATAAAAATAAAATTCCCTATATTTATATATGGATGATGGACGAAAAATAACCATATTGTTGCTTAAAGTACACTTTGTTTTACTTTGATTTTTTAGGTTATTTTTCAATGTGGATTTTAATAGAAAGAAGAAAAGAAAAGCTGATAATCTGAGAAGACATCAGCTTTTCGCATTTTTTTTAGAAAAAAGTTACCGAAAAATTTGGAGGTTTCAGAAAAAGTTAGTATCTTTGCATCACAATTAAGAAACAAGAGTTCTTTGAAAGAGAAATATTAGATTTGTCAAATATAATTAGGAAACATACAGCAAAAGAAATTGAATAGGGTTCATGAGATTTTGGTTCGACTCCAAAAATGTGACTTTTAATAGTAGTTCTGGTGTAACGGTAGCACGCATGTTTTTTTGTTTCCTTAATATGTGACATGGAGAAGTGGTATCTCGGTGGCAAACTTATAGCTGCAGTCATAGGTTCGATTCCTGTTGTCGCAACATTTGAAAACCAATTTTAAATTTTAAATAAAGAAAATGAAGAAGTTTATTTTTATGACACTCATCTCATTGATGAGTTTTGTTAGTGCAAATGCACAGACAGCACTTCAAAGTACAAAGTTGTTGGATAATACTTATGTAGGTGTAATGGGTGGTGTACACACCAACATGAAACTTAACAAGGTATTTCCTCTAAACAGTTCCGTTGGAGTACGTGTCGGAAAAGAGATTAGTCCAGTATTCGGTATCCAATTTGCAGGTGTAGCTGCGCTTGGTGACAATTACGTAAATGACTCTCACACATTTATCAAGGCGGTAAATGCTGAAATGAATGGTACAATTAATTGGAGTAACCTCCTTTTTGGCTACACTGGTACACCCCGTCGATTCGAAGTAAGTTCTGTAACTGGTATTGGATGGTTAGCATTCCTTAACGGTTCACACCGCTCATTCAATAATAATATGGGTGATGGAGACGAACTTACTGCAAAGACAGCACTTGAATTTGCCTTTAATCTGGGCGATGCAAAGGCATGGCGTGTTTTCGTACAACCTGGTGTTTATTGGAATATGACACATGGACCAGGTGATGCAGTACAATTTGGCAGCTCAGCAGCACAGATGGGTGTTCAGGTAGGTGTTGATTACAAGTTTAAGACATCTAATGGTACACATAATTTCAAGATGTATAACATTGGTGACTATAATTCAGAAATCAACGCACTTCGCAACGACCTGTCTAAGAAGCCAAAGGAAGTTACTAAGGTTGTAGAGAAGGTTGTTGAAAAGCAGAATGTCATTAAGCAGAATGTTTATGTGATTGCTTTTGACAACAACAATGCAGAACTTAACAATGATGCAAAGACTGTTCTCAATAGTATCGCTGCAAATACAGATGTAACTGTAGAGGGCTATGCTGATGGTGTAGGTAGTGATACCTATAATCAGAATCTATCAGAACGTCGTGCAACCACTGTGACTAATTATCTTACACAGCGAAACGTGAATGTACGTAGTTCAAATGGTTTTGGTAAGACAGGAAAGTACTCAGCACGAGTAGTTATTGTTGAACCAGTACAGTAAAACTGATTGAACTGATACTATTAGGTTGTAAAGATTACTATAGTGAGAAGGATGTTATGATTTTATTCACTGCAATGAGATTTTCAGACTCTCACGTTAAATAATAAAATGATTCGAGACTGGAGAGTCTTGCGCTATTTTAACTACTTCTCACATAGTGGTCAATACAATTAAAGAAAATAACTATTGGTTACGTACAGCACTTATAATTATAGGATTTATTTATCTTCTGATGCACGTAAGTTTTATCGACTTATTCAGTTTGAAATCGCTGTAATGATTTCCGCAGCCTAATTTAGTTATTAATTAAAAAATAGAAAATATGAGAATTGTTATTATCCTGCTAATTATTCTAATATTTATATCATTGGGTATATTTATTAATGGTATAAGAAATTCTAATCGTAGAACAATACATGATGTTACAGAAGATAACGAACATGACAACGAATTACGTAAACGTTCAAATCGTAGGAAAAAAGTTACTATCATAGAGGAAATGCCAGATAATAATGATAACACGGTGGAGTAGCTCAACTGAATAGAGCAACAGCCTTCTAAGCTGTGGGTTGCGAGTTTGAGTCTCGCCTCCATCACATCATAACTCAATTTTCACTACAAGTTAGATTTCACTCTGCTTGTGGTGATTTTTTGTATAAAACAATATGCAATTATCAATAAATCCAATTAATCAATAAAAAAGATTGATATGTTGATAAAAAAATCAACTGAAGATATATTTATTAATAAAAATAAATTTATGAACGGATTTGAAAATTGGATAAAAGATATATGTAAGAGAAAACACATGAAATTAAAAGATGTATCTAATAAAATGGGTGTTGAACCTGCTTCTTTAACAAGAACATTAAAAGGTGGAAACCCACGATTAGATACATTGGTAAAACTATCAGAAGCGTTGGAAGTAGAAATAACAGCTTTAATTCCACAGGAAATTAAGTCAGAATAAAAAAATATTTACAAAATAAGTAACTTTTGATACATAGGTTATATTTATAATAAAATTCATATAAAAAAATGATACGTACATCAAATAAACAAAGTAATCAGCATAACATATTTGTTACATCCAACAAGTATGATAATGATGCTATGTTTTTTGAATACGACATAAATAATAATAGTATTTCAACAATACGGAATTTATATGAATGTATAACCTAAATTAAAAAGGATTTTTGCACTTACTTCACTAAATATATTTCCAAGCTGTTGAATAAACTTAAAACAAAAGTTGATTTAGCAGCTTTTTTAGTACATTTACAATTAGACAAAAATGACAGTAGACAACCTTACACCATTAATAAATGGTTATGCAAAATTAAGATGTGTCATAGAAAACAAAATAGCTGAATACAAAATTATAGCTACTGATGGACACGAGTACTTAATAGATATAGATATTAGTGATAAGAAAGATGTAAAACCTCAAAAATGCATAAAATGTGAATATATTAACGATTTACTAAGAAAAATCAACCAAAATAATGATTTTATCAAAATAAAATAAAAAAAATCACTGAAAAATTTGGAGGTTTCAGAAAAAGTTAGTATCTTTGCATCACAATTAAGAAATAAACGTTCTTTGACTTGTTGGAACAACAGAATGCGCTCATAGCTCAGTTGGTTAGAGCACCACACTTTTAATGTGGGAGTCCTGAGTTCGAGTCTCAGTGGGCGTACAAATACAGAAAAAAATAGGTAGCCGTACTACCGAATTTACGCTTGTGGACTATCCCCCTATGGATGACCGAACTTTATGTTCCTAAAAAGTAGTGATAGGTTGAAACAAGAAGTGAAAAGTACCTAAATCATAGATTTGTGTATATTTTCATATACGGTCTTTGGTTCGAGTCCTATTGGACTTACAACACTTTTACAAAACGTAATACCCATGTAAATGGTTTCTTAGCTAAGAATGATGCTAAGTGTAATTTTATAAAAAACATTTCAGTAATTGATAGAAATTAGTGCACATAATTTCTTGATAGCTACGTTGGTAACGTTACAACCAAATTATCTCCTATATGTAATAGGAGAATCACAGTGCATTAGTTCAGTAGGTTAGAATACTGCCCTGTCACGGCATAGGTCACGGGTTCGAGTCCCGTATGCACTGCAACCACCTCACTTAGCTCAGTTGGTTAGAGCGACGTTACTAAAAATTTTCCTATATGGAAAAGAACAGCAAAGTTTAAAATTGACTTGTAATCCGTGAGTCATCGGTTCAAATCCGATAGTGAGGTGGACTTTTATTAGGGGATATGAATCTGCTAAATGAAAAATAGAGTTCTTGTAACCGTGTTACGAGATAAACTCTTAAAACAACTTGATAGTGATGCTTTTGAACCAATAATGCTTAGTCGTGACAAGGTTAAGGAAGTATTATTATCGTTTCGGAGAAGCCTACCAAAGGTAGGTCGTGAATGTATTGGAAATTGTATTATATCTTCTGAATATGTTTAATTCTTCGGATGGAGCAGTGGTAGCTTGCTGGGCTCATAACCCAGAAGTCTGGGGGGTTCGACTCCCTCTCCCCCAACTACTTAGGAAACAAACAGCAAATTTTCTCTTTTTTTATGAAATAAAAATAACATTGTTTCCTTTACTTTGAGATATAGTGTAATGGTAACACTGTAGGTTTTGGTCCTGCCATTATAGGTTCGAATCCTATTGTCTCAACTAATGCTTTAGTAGCTCAGTTGGTTAGAGCACCTGACTGTTAATCAGGAAGTCGCAGGTTCAAGTCCTGCCTGAAGCGCATAATTATTGCAGGGTAGAGCAGTGGTAGCTTGCTTGGCTCATAACCAAGAGGTCGGGGGTTCGACTCCCTCCCCTGCAACTACTTTGGAGAGTTGGCTGAGTGGCTTAAAGCGCTGGTCTTGAAAACCAGAGGACAGTAAAATGTTCCAAGAGTTCGAATCTCTTACTCTCCTCTTATATTGGAGATTTAAGCCTAATTGGTAAGGCAGCAGTTTGCTAAACTGCCAGTAATCGTAGTAATATGGTGTATAGGTTCGAGTCCTATAATCTCCGCCTTATTTAAGGACTTGTAGCTCAGTCGGTTAGAGCAGCAGACTCATAATCTGAAGGTCCCTGGTTCAAGCCCAGGCTGGTCCACTTAAAAAATAAATAATATGTTAACAACAATATTAAGTTTATTACTTGGAATTATTATTGGAGTTATACTTTTCCCAATTGGAATATTTTTAAGAGCAAAAAAATCAGGTTGGGATGACAGTAATGTTTTTAATATTTTTCATGTATTATTTCATTTGGCATTACATCCAGATGATTTCACAAAAATGTATTACAAGGATGGAAATAAACCATTCTGGTATCTGACGAAAGATGAGTTCTCAGAAGTTTTAAGAATAAGACCAACTTCAGATGATTAGTTATTAATTTTAAAATAAAACATATATGAAGAGAATTGTTACGTTTATTGCTACTGCAATCTTTGCTATAACAGCATTAACAAGCTGTTCGTTTACAAACCCATCATACGATGAAGAAGTAGCTTTAAAGATGAAGCCATGGTTTGTTGGTAGTACTGGTGTAGACCCTACTCCTGTTAATGACTTAACATGTATTGCATGGACAACATCAGCTGTAAGTTTTTATATTCTTCCTCAAAAGGTGGAGTTCAAGTTCGATGACTTGCTTTCAAACGATAACACACCTTTGGATGTAAGCATGTATATGGTCTTGCAGGTTCAGAAAGGACATACTCCTGAATTGTTGCAAAACTATGGTGAAGACTGGTATAAAACATTCATTGAACCATATTTCAAGAATAAGGTACGTGAATATGTTTCTACGTGTTCTCCATTTGATTTGATGAGCAATCGTGAAGTACTTAATAAACTTGACACTGAAATTGCTAAGTCAATGAGAATTTATATTAAGCAACTTTCAAAGACAAGAGGAAACTTCCCTGTTACTATTCAGCAGGTTACTACAGATAGAGTTATGCCTAATAAGGAACAGCTCGATGAAATGAACAAGACTGCTGCTGCAATTCAAGCAAAGCAGACACAGGAGAAGAAGGCTGAAATGGAGTTAGCGAGAGCCAAAGCTGAAAAGAATAAGGCTATTGCAGATAAGGCTTATATGAATGAGTTGGCACTTTCTCCACAGCAGTTTATTCAACTTCGTGCATGGGATGTTATCGCAAGTAAGCAGGGTGCTAATATTGATGTACTTGTTGGTTCTGGAGAAACTCCTATGTGGAATATTAAACAGAAATGATAATTAAATAATTAATAGCTGAATGAGCACGATTGGTTGTGCAACTGATTTGTAATCAGTAGGTTGTGGGTTCGACCCCCACATTCAGCTCATAATGGGTGATAGCTCAGGTGGTAGAGCGATGGTTTGAAGGTCCATGCGTCGGTGGTTCGAATCCACCTCATCCAACTAATAAAGCAAACAAGGTAGAATAGACTATTTGGGTAGTTTCCAGAGTGGTCAAATGGGGCAGACTGTAAATCTGCTGCTTATAGCTTCGGTGGTTCGAATCCACCACTACCCACATTGAAAAAATAATTTGCGAACGTAGCATAATGGTAGTGTTACAGCCTTCCAAGCTGGGTGTGACGGTTCGATTCCGTTCGTTCGCTCATTGTATAGCCCCATCGACAAGCGGTTTAAGTCGCCACTCTTTCACGGTGGAGTCACGGGTTCGAATCCCGTTGGGGTTACTAACGATTCTTAAAAAATAATAAAAATGTTAAGAGGAATTAAGATAAGATTATATCCAAACAAGACACAAGAACGGGCACTCAATAAGGTGCTTGGGTGTTACCGTTTTGTTTATAATCAAATGCTTTCTCGGAAACAAAATGCTTATAAAGCAGATAAAACAAACTTATCTGTAACTGAGTTATCAAAGTGGTTTCATGGAACATTGCTAAAAGATGAACAATATGCTTGGTTGAAAGAACAGAATACAAAGGTTATGAAACAAGCAATCAGACAAATGGATGGTGCTTACCAAAATTTCTTCAAACAGCATAATGGGTTCCCAAAATTCAAAACAAAGAAGGACAGACAATCAGCATTATTTCCATATGAAGCTATTTCAAAAAAGAACACGTTTGAAACTAAACATATCAGTTTGACAACATCATTAAAGAGTATCAAGTTCCGTTGTTCAGACTTGTATTTAAGTAGATTGCAAAAGTATAATAAGAATATAAGGAGTGCTACCTTATCGAAGACCAAGAGTGGTAAGTTCTTCTTATCTATCCTTATTAAAATGGAAGATACTGAATTTAAAAAGTTTGGACACACAAATAAGCAAGTTGGTATTGACCTTGGAGTCAAATATTTTGTAATTACGTCTGATGGAGAGGTGTTTGAAAATAAACATCTATTCAAAAAGAAAGAGAATCAAGTGAAGAGGCTTCAAAGACAGCTATCAAGGAAGCAGAAAGGTTCAAATAACCGTGATAAACAAAGGATTAGACTTGCAAAGGTATTTGAGAGACTTACCAACCAAAAGGATGCTTACATACATAGCGTTGTGAATGAGTTATTTACTTATTACGATACCGTATTTATGGAAGACTTGAATGTAAAAGGCATGCTTAAAAATCACAATCTTGCAAAAGCTATACAAGAGGTTAGTTTCTATAAGTTCAAGGAAATATTGTTTAGCAAGTCACTTATTAACGATAAAAGAGTTGTGTTTATTGATAGATTTTATCCAACAAGCAAGACTTGCTCACAATGCGGTTATAAGAAACGAGACTTGAAGTTAAGTGATAGGTTTTGGGTTTGCCCTGAATGTGGGTCAAAACATGATAGAGATATTAACGCTGCCATAAACATCTTGTTGGAAGGTCAACGAATGTTAGCACCAGTGTGAAAATAAAACAAATAGGTAGCCGTACTACCGAATTTACGCTTGTAGACTATCCTCCTATGGATGACCGATTGTAGTAATACAATGTACTAAAAAGTAGTGATAGGTTGAAGCAAGAAATGAAATATACTTGATTCATAGATTTATGTAGAATTTCATATACGGTGACGACTTAACCACTTGTAGATAGAGCTATAAAACTGAGCAAGCAATCGGAATAAAACCACTACTCCAAGTTGGGAAGATTGGAACACCATCATTATGCCATGCTCGCATTTATTAGTTTAATAAGGTGGATAAGAACCATTGATACAAGATTTTTCAGTCCCCTTCACGGGGTTACTTTTTTTAATGTTGTTCCAATAAGTAAAAAATATATTCAACAATTTATTATGGATACAAGTTTTATTGCTATTATTATTTGTATTGTTGTTGGAATTTTGTCTGTAAATTATATCAAAAATAGTGTTTAATAATGATAGTACAAGATTTAAAGATAGGTTATACGGTTTGTACAGTGACAAGTTTTGGGAGACTAACTATGCCAATGTACATTGCAGGCATTCTTAATGATGGTACTATTTATCTTGACTTCGATAATAACGAAGGAGATATGTGGGAAGTTGATATTAAAGATATTGCGCCTGTTAGAATAACGGAAGATATTTTAAGCGATTTCAGTTTTAAAAGAGAATTAAATACTGAAATGCCTACATATAAAATACCAGATAGTACTATAGAAACTTATATAGTTGCTACGGATAATGAGTGTACATCTTTCTGGTTGACAAATGCTTGTAATGGAGAATATACAGATAAAAGTATAGGTAATAAGACATTCAAGTACATACACGAATTGCAGGAAATATTTTATCAAAAATTCAATAAACTTTTACTTATCAATATATGAAACTACTTGGTTCACATAATAGTTTAAGTTATCTTAGACCTAAGAAGTGGTATATGTATCCTTTCATTTTTACCGCTAAATGTCAGAAAGTGAATTATGAGGAACAATACGAAAATTATAATATTAGAGTATTTGACCTTAGAGTTTGGTTCGACAAGGATGGTAACTTAGAAGTACGACATGGTGCAATGATATATAACATTGACCTAAATGGTGTGTACGAGTTTTTACATTATCTTAATAGTAAGACAGATTCCTATGTAAGAATTATACTTGAAGAAGATAATTTATCAAAGCGAGAGAAAAATTCTGCTTGGAAAGAAATATTATTCGATAAGTTTTGTACTTCTATTGAGACTTTATTTACAAATGTTTATTTCTTTGGTGGAAGAAGAAAGTTTGATTGGTTGAGAATACATGATTTTAAACATGATGATATTCCTCTTTTAGATTTATATTCAAGTACCACAAGGTTTTTTGGTAAAGCAGTGTTTAAAAAAGGGGTTAATATGATTCTGAATATGGCAGATGATTGGTATCCTTGGTTGTATGCAAAATTTCACAATAAGAAAAATTATCAGGAATATATAAATAATGATAAAGAAGAATGTCTTATGTGTGACTTTATAAACATTAGATAGAATATGAAAATAGGATTTTTGCTTGGAAGTTTCGACCCGATACATATTGGTCATGTGCAAATGATTAATAGTGTACTGAATAGTGACTTTGACAAAGTAATAGTTGTGCCAACTGTACAGAATCCATGGAAGAAATATCAACCTACAGAATTTGAATATCGTTGTGAAATGATAGAGAATGCAATTTCACATTTTGGAGATAAATGCTGCCTTTCTAAGGATGAATTATTGGTTGATGGTACACACTATTCATATAAAGTATTATCGCTTCTTAGAGAGAAATACAAAGGCAATGAGTTATTTATTATAGCTGGTTCAGATTGTGTTAATGACATACCGAAATGGAAGAATTATAAATCAGATATAGAACCATATTTTTCTATTGCTGGCTTAAAAAGAAATAAGACGGATGAAATTCCAGATTATGCAATACCAATAGAACAAGATATTGTAATACCTATTTCTTCGACAGACATAAGACGAATGGCAAAAGAAAAGAAAATCATATTTCCATATATAAATGCTGAAAACGAAAAGTTGATAAAAGACTTGAATTTGTATCCATAACATTTTATTGAACGAGAAATACATATTCATCTACATTTTTTCAAACAACTTTGACTTTAATCAAGAATAATAGCATTTTTATAAAATAGGCATATCAAAAACGATATATATTAAATTCAACATATATATATTATTGCAAACGAGTTGATTTACAGCTTAATTTGGAAATAATTATAAAAAAATAGTGAAGTGAGAATTATGTTGAATTTATTAAAAAAGGCATTCAAGTGGTATTGTGATAGAATGGAAATGACTTATGGTAAAGTTATCCAAGCAGGATTCACCCCTTGTATGTAAAAAACAAAAAGTAAAGAGTGGTTATTAGCCACTCTTTACTTTTTGTTTTAATCTTCAATTGGTTTGATAAAATCTTTGTATTGTTCCCATCCATTAGTAGCATTTTTATAAGCATTTATAGAATCTCTTGGAACAAGTACTTCTTTAAATTGCCAACCACTTTCTATCGTAGGTGGTTCTTTAGCTAAAATAGTTAATGATAGATTGCTTCTATTATTAGAATAAGCTATATATTTAATTGTTGCTGGTAATGTTAATGTTTCCAATGAGGTACACATTGTAAACGCATTAAGTTCTATTCTTTCTAAATTATTAGATAAAGTAATATCCTTTAATTTCGGACACACCTTAAACATATCTCTCTCCAGTACTTCCATGTTATCAGGTAAAATAACATGCCTTAATTTAGCACAATTAACTAAACATCCTCTTTCTAATATAATATTCATTCCAGAAGGGAAAATTATTTCTTCAATATAATTATTATTTCTTAAGAAGCTACTTTGTATTAATGTTATATTTTGTGGTATTTCTAATGAACGAAGTTGTACATTTTGAAATGCCATATTTCTTATAATTCGTACTGTATCTGGAATTGTAAATGACGTTATTCCTGCGTTTGTCATAAAAGAACGACCTAATATGTCTCCTTGAAAATGTGTCATATCAATGTCAGTAACTAAATTAGCGTTATTCTTTAATCTAAAAGAAAATTGATAATCGCTACTACAATCAAGTGTATTCCATCCATTTTTCAATGTTACTTCATTACCATCTTTATGATTATCTTTGTCTAAATATGGAATTAGAGTCACACCTTCTCCATTAGCATAGAGTCTTATATAGTTATCGAGTGATTGTTTATTATATCTTACCCCCCCCCATTTAGTACATAACTAACATGCGGTTCAATATAATCTGAAGAATTAAAGAATGCATCACGTAGTTGATTCTCACTAAATAATTTTAAATGTTTCATATATATATTAATTTAAATTTTATCATTAATAAATATCTATCTGAATATATAATTTAATATATGTTAACTATTAATATTTGGATAAATAAAAATAATTAGTTAACTTTGCAATTGTTATTAAAACAGATAACGTAATGAAAAAAAATGAATAAATTAGGCATAAATATGATATATAATAGTGATTTTTTGAAAGTAAAATATATTTTAAATGTTTGTTTTTCAACAAGTTATAGATAGTATATTGTTAGAAGTATTATACCGCAAGGTAATCACAAGTCAAACCGTTACAATTTGTAACAACTTAAATATATATCAACAAATGATAAAACAAGAAGAAACTAAAATACGAAAGTCTATTTCAGAAAAAATTAAAAAGAAAGATATAAGAAAATTCATATCAGTTACAAAAGTTAGAAATGAAGAACTAATAGATATAATATTTTCCTTTTTAAAATTAAAAGACAACGTATTGGATTACACTATTAGTTATAAATTATCCAGATATTCCAATAAAGAGAGTGATATTATAGCATGTGGTCTTTTATCTGGTAAACTTACTAAATTGGTTGATTATTTTACTACAATATGTAAATTATTAGATAATAGCCAATATTATAATATTGAATTAATAAATTTAGATGATGAATAATTTTTCGATAAAAGACGATAAAGGTAAAGAACATTGGATTAGTCGGTCAGTAAGCGTTGTCATGTTTGTGTTTTGCAAGAACTTGCGTGGTGAATGGTGCGTCTTGGCTTCACAGCGTGGCGAAGGTACGCCTGACCCAGAATTGATTAATGCATGGAATTGTCAGTGTGGTTATCTTGATTATAACGAAACAACCAAAGAAGCAGCACAACGTGAGACATTGGAAGAAACAGGAATAAAAGTACCATCACATTTAATTAAGTTTTGGACATTTAACGATAACCCTAACGATGATAAGCGTCAGAATATTACATTTAGATATTATGCGGTATATCAACATGCAATTATTGATGACTTTAGATTTTCAAAACAGAATATGGAAAAGAATGAAGTCGGTGCGATTGCTTGGATTAATCTAAAAAACATAGATAAAATGCGTTGGGCGTTTAATCATGATAAGCTTATAAAAGGTGCTGCTGTGAAAGCAGGTATTATACCTTTTAAAATGAAATTACGTTTATGGTGGAGTAATTTTAAATTAGGTTTTCACACAAGATTAATTGAGTTATGTCAAGAATTTCATCAAAAAGATAATTTTATATATTAAATTTGCAAAATAATTTGTATATTTGAAATAAATATAGTATATTTGCAAAGTGATTTTGAAATCACATAATAATAACGGTTGAGGATATTACTCTGATACCAATTTTTAATTAAATATTTAAAATAAAATGAAGGCTTTAATTATTATGTTCACAGCTTGCGTAGCACTTACTTTTGCTGCGTGTGGTAACAATGTAAAGACTAATACAACTCAGAAGGATTCTGACACTACTGTAGTTGATAGCGTTGATACTGTTACTGTAGATTCAGTTGTTGCAGATTCTATCATGAAGTAAGTATTTGCAACTTATGTTCAATTTAGCTTTGAACAACATTTCAGCCTTGGTTATTCCAAGGCTTTTTTATTTTTTTAACATTTTATTTTTGGTAGTAAAATATTTTGCTTGTATCTTTGCATTATAAAAAAGATTAACATGAATAGATTCGATTTAAATTTATCAAAACATGCCATTCAAGAGATACTTGATGCAAATGGGTATGAGATTAAGACATTATTGGTATATTATAGTCCTTTCAGTGATGCGTATGATTGGGCAGAAAAAAATACATTTAAGGTATATAGAGATTATGCCTTCAAGAAGGATAATATGCCAGAAGAAGCAGAGCGTGAAAAACCAAATTTAGAAGACTTAAAAGAATATGAGTTAGACAACGTTTTGAATAAAATAATAACTGAATCAATAGTAAGAATATGTTTAAACTAATTGTTTGTACAAATTTGGTTGGTGCTATCGGAAAAGATAATAAATTACTTTACCAGATTCCAAATGATATGGAAAATTTTAAACGTTTTACCGATAATAATACAGTTATCATGGGTATGAAGACATACCTATCTTTACCAAATCAGAAACCACTTAAGAATAGGACTAATATTGTACTTACATCGAACCCCAAATTATGTACTGAAAAATTTGGTGATACAACTGTACACTTCGTTAATTCAATTAACGGTGCAATTACTTTAATGCGTCATCTTAATATAAAGAATGAAGATGTATTTGTAATCGGTGGTTCTTCCATTTATAATGCTTTCTTAGATGAGAATCTGATTAGTGAAGCATACATTACACTTGTAGAAGACAAAACAGAAGGTGATAGTTATTTCTCTTTAAAGAATTTTTCAGATAGTAAGTGGAAAAAGATTTACGAATCATCTACCCAAAAGCATCAAGAATTGAAATATAAGTTTTTAATATATAAGAATGTTGGTAATGAATAAAGAAGAATTGAAATTTAACTGTAAATCTATATCCAATTTATTCATATCTCAATATTTTGATAAAATCAATAAAAGTGATAAATTTTTATTGGGATTAGACAATATAGGTAAGAGTAAAAGTTATATAGAAACAGGCATAAAAACTTTATCTGACGATATTTATAAGGCTCTTAGTGAGTCTAAAAATAGATACCGCTCAGTTGAATTAGTTGTGGAAAATAATGGTTTAAAAACTGTTTTAAACAGTATAGATATCAGACAATGAGACTTTTTGTAATATCTTGCGTAGTTGCAACAACTATTATATATATACATTTTAGAATAACACAATATGTTAGTGCAATTGTGTTTAAAAATGAAGAGAGCGGACTGAGTGTCATCTCCAACCTAATCTTAGTATTCTTGATGATAATTTCATGGATACTATATCTCTACTATAATTTTTAAAATGAACTATTCCAATAAAATATTAAATCCATTAATCACCAAACTCAATATAAACACAGACGAGGATAACACATTCAAAGAACTTATTTCTTTGACCTATGACAGTCCAAATTATCAGTTATGGGCAGTTAATGCAGTGTATTCAAAATATTGCACTGTAGAAGAAATAAAGAGTATTTTAGCATGGGCAAAGTCACATAAACAGTTGATATGTCAATTAAGTAAGCATACTATTACTGCTTATACATCTCGTTATGCAATTACAATTTTAAAAAAAGAAATAAAGAATATTCAACTAATTGATGATGTTAAATCTTTCATTAATAAATTTAATACAATACAGAGAAATTTACTGAAAGAATATCTCAATTTAGATAGCTATTCAATATTAAATATTAGTAAAGAAAGAGAGTTAAAGAAGTGGCATAAAATATTTACAAAACTTCAGAAACTACCAGACGACCAATTAAATAACTTTATTTCTACATGTTCTGCACTCCATGATATAACAGCACTATTAGATGCTTTCACATGGTGTATGGACTTAAGTTATAAGTGGAATAAAAAAGATTTTATAAGTTTTGTTACTAAATCAACGCCTAATTCTCCTATTGTGTATAACAATGATAATATAGTTATATTACATGTCACATCACATAAAGATTGTAATAAATTAGTAGGAAGTGAAGGACGTACTAAATGGTGTTTCAACTGTAATAAAACTTGTTGGGAATCATACGTTAACGATACTAATAGTAAACAATACTTCTTATTTGATTTCTCAAAGAAAGAAAGTGAAGAAACATCACATATAGCATTTACCATTAATAAAGAACTCGGTCTTACAGAAGCATATACGACACATAATTTAAATATTATAGAACATGGTAATGATTATGTCAATGAAGTTTTCAATGAGAAAGGAATTAACATAAGTGACTTTATAACTTTAAAACAACCTATTGGTTATAAATGGGAAGAAAATAGCATCAAGACTATATTGGGAGAAAATGAAAATGTCCAAGTAATTGATAATAGTAATAATAGATTACTTATAAGTTCAGAAAACGATAAAGTTTCACAAAGATTAATACAACACACAATTCTATATAAACGTTTGATAAAAGGAACCTTGCAACGAAAACTATATTTTCTTTATGATTTAAACCTAAAAGAAGATGACCCCAATGGATTAATCTGTATAAAAACAACTTTATCATCTAATGGCAGAGAAGAGTTCCTAATGGCATATAATCAATGTTACCTAAAAGTAGATAAAGAATACTTAAAAGAAATACATGTTGAAATTTAAAATATTAGCACTGCTGGATAACTATAATTCAGTAGTGTTATTTTTTTATAAAAAAGTTAATAAAAGTTTGTTAAATTAAATAAATTTATGTATCTTTGCATAGATAAAAAAACTTTTATGAATAATGATAGAAATAAATGGTTAGATGAAATATGTAATTTAACATATAGAGATATTTTCAATTTCCTTAAAGATTATTTGGAAGAAAATACATGTATAGAAGAAGATAATTGTATTGCCAATTCATTTGAATATATAATGAACATATACAAGGAAAGCACAGGTAAATTTCCATACTAATTAACGGAAAAAAAAGAAAACAAAATGAGTACAAACGGAAGTAAATTCTTTACAGCTATGGTCGTTGGTGAAAAACCTGATGAATTAATGAAGAAGTATGATAAATCATTAAAAGTTGAACCATACGTTAAATACAAATATCTTGATGCAAAAAAGATGCAGAACGCAACTATTAAGTCTATTGAGGCTATTTTGTCAGACCCTAAAAAGTTTGGTCTTAGTCAATTTAGTATTGATATGTTGACTGAAAGAAAAAAGATTATAAACAACATGACATCTTTTGAATATTATCAAAGTGTTACAGATGGTATGTTTTATGACGAAGAGGGAAATGCATTATGTGAAGATAACCCAAATGGTAAATGGGATAATTGTTCATTAGGTAAAAATTTTGCCGTACCAATTATTACTAAAGATGGTAAAGAAGTATATCAGGCAAGAAACAAAGATATTGACTGGGATAAGGTAATGACCCGTGATGAGTCATTATATAATGCAACTTGGGAAATGGTAGTAGAGGGGCGTGACCCAGAAACTCCAGAAGAAACTTCTATATACCATGCAATGAATGATAAACAGGAATATTTTTCCAACTTTAAGAATAAAGAAGATTACGTAACTTATTCTTGTTCTTATTGGAATTATGCTTATTTAGATGAGAATGGGTGGAAAGATATTGATGATACAGGAAAAGAACAAGAATGGATTAAAAAGTTTTATAATAACTTTATAAAACAACTTAAACCAGACGCTCTTATCAGTATATACGAATATAGTAGAAGAAATTAACATATATTAATATGAAATCCTTGATGAAATAAATTATTTTTATTACCTTTGCAACATAACTTTTAAATAAATAAAAATGGAAGATTTAGTTACAAAGCAACTTAGGAAACGTTTCCTCAAGGATTTTAATCTACCTATCCAAGTAATACAAGACCCTTATTTTACAGAGCGTCTTGAACTATGCGGTGCTACTCAAGATTATAATAATCTTCTTGAATACATCGACACCAATTATAGTGGTAGTTATAGAGGATTCTTAGATACTTATGCACAAATAAGAGATGAAATTGTTACTTCGTGTTACAACTCAGAAGCATTTAAACATTTCAACAACAGTGATATTAAAGGTGAAAATCCATTGATTCCACAACGGAACTTGTATACAGAAGAACAAGATGGAAATAGTTTTGTAAGCGTTGATTTAAAGAAAGCAAACTTTCAAGCACTTAAATATGTTAATTCCGAAATAGTGCTTAATACTGATACGTATGAAGGTTTTATTGGAAAGTTCACTGATAGTGAATATATTAAGAAGTCAAAATATACAAGACAAGTTATTTTTGGAAAACTTAATCCGAAAAAGACTATTAGTATAGAGAAGCGTATTATTAATAAAATTTATAAGACGCTTAACGATAAGTTCAATCTGACTGAATATTTAGAACCATATTCTATGTGTACAGATGAAATTATCTACAAAGTGAAAGATAATGATAATAACGTATTGACAGATTTGCTGTGTGATAAATCTTTAATGATGATGGAACAAATTATTAAAGACACACTCGGGTTTGAAGTACGCATTAATTATTTCGGTCTTAAGTTACATCAATTCAAGCTTGCTACATCGGAAGCAAAAGTCAATTCTTTCACTAAATTGAATCATGTAACAAATGAGGTGTCTTATGCGTGTATTCCATCTACATACTATCCACAGATTTACAAATTAATTAATGGTTTAGATGTAACTAAGAATGACCTTGTTTTTTATTATGAACATGAGTTGGCGACATTCTTAAACCCATTGGTAAAAGTAAATAAAGATAATGAAATTTGAAATCAAAGATAAAAAGATAGAAAAAACCATCCATACAATACGTGCACTTATCAAAGGAACCAAATTTGAAGGTGTTACGTATGTTGTAGGTGGTTTTGTACGTGATACGTTAATGGGAGAAGTTTCTAATGATTTAGACATCGTTGTTAATCTCCCGTCTGGTGGAATAGATTTAGCGAATACTTTAACAGAGTTGGATAATAGTCATAGTGACTCTAATCCTATTGTATATCCTAAGTATGGTACTGCAAGCTTTCATTTAAAGAATAATGATGAATGTTCTGATGTTGTTATTGAGTCTGTGGAAACACGGAAAGAGCAATATCATTCAGATTCACGTAATCCAGAAACATGTTTTGGAAGTTTAGAAGAAGATGCATTTAGAAGAGACCTAACTATTAACGCATTATATTACAATATCTCAACAGATGAAGTAGAAGATGTTACTGGAAAAGGACTTGATGATTTGAAAAATCATGTTATCAGAACTACAAATGATAACCCTAACATAGTTTTCTTTGATGACCCATTGCGTATTATGAGAGTTATTAGATTCGCAAATAGATACGGTTGGAACATAGAAGATAAATCTTGGCAATCACTACAAGAATGTGCTTCGAGAATAAAGATTATCTCTAAAGAAAGAATACGTAATGAATTAAATAAAATAATATCCAATAAAGTCTGTATTAATGGTTTGTATTATCTAAAAGATAGCGGTATTTTATATCATATTCTTCCAGAACTATTTGTACAAAGTTTTGTTCCATGTTCACAGAACTTTAATAGTATGTTTGATAAAATAGTTACTATATGTAACCAAGCACCTACATGTTTATATACTCGTCTTTCAATTCTACTATCATTTTGCAAAACAGATAGTGCATGTGAAACTATTCTATCTCAACAAAAGCAACCGAATGTAATAATAAAGCATGTGCAGAATGCGCTGTTAGGTAAAAACTTCAGAAGAGAAGACGAAGAGTTAGAAGTATCTTTACGTAGATTATATAAGAAATGTAACCAAAATATAGATAATGCTTTATGGGTATATCGAGTTTTCACAGATGAAGAAACATATCAAAAAACAATAAATACGTGGTTACAGATAAAAGATAGTGCTAAAATTTACCTTCCGATAGATGGTAATGAAATCTTCTCATATCGTGCAGATATTACAAATAATGACAGAAAATTATTAATTGATTATCTACACGAAGAACAATGCAAAAATCCTTTCTTAACAAAAGAAGAATGTGTTGAGTTAATTAAACAATATCAGTTACATTAAAAAATAAATGAATATGAATAAATTACTTTTGATTGTCGACCCACAATACGATTTCATTAATGGAAGTTTGCCTGTGGATGATGCTGAACAGAAGATGAATGCTTTGTGTGAATACATTAAGAAACACAATGACTGCAAAACTGTGGTTATTACAGCAGACTGGCACCCAGAGAGCCATTGCTCTTTTAAAGAAAATGGTGGAGAGTGGCCTAAACACTGTGTTGCCTATACACATGGTGCTGCTATATATGAACCCATTATTCAAACTCTAAGAGATTTAAAAATAAATTATAAAGTTCTTACTAAAGGGACGGACTCTAAAGAAGAAGAATATTCTGTTTTTCTTAATGATGAGTCATATGATTGGTTGACTAAAACAGTAGCTAAAGAAAATATTGACCAGATTGATATCTGTGGTATTGCTGGAGATGTTTGTGTACATGATACATTAGTAAGCGGTATAAATGAGTTTGGAAACGAGAAATTTAATATACTTATGGATTACTGCCCATGTATAGATGATGATTTTTTACTTAAATCTCTTAATGTAAAGAAAACTTATGGCAAGGATTGAAATGGAATATGATGAGTATGAACGATTAGAAAAAAGTGTGAAAGCACTTCAAGATAACGTTTATACATTACAGAACGAAATCAATGAGAAAAATAACTTAATTGACAGTTATAAAGAAACTCTAAATGATATTAAAGAAAGTACACTTATTGATAGAGTTCTAAATTGGAAAGATTATTTGAATGATATTAATGAATTAAACAATTAAAATTAAACAAAATGATTCAATCAATTTTAGATACAGATTTGTATAAATTCAGTACTTCATATGCTTATTTTCATAAGTTTAATAGAGCGGAGGGAACATTTAAGTTTAACGACAGAAATAAAGAGGATTGGAGAAATTATCCAAACTTTATGGATGAGATGGAGTTACAATTTGAAATCTTATCCAATATTCGTCTTACAAATGAAGAAAGAGATTGGTGTGTCGAGAACATTGATTATATACCAGAGAATTATTGGGAATGGCTAAGTACTTTTCGTTTCAAACCAGAACTTATTAAGATGTGGCTGGATGACGATGGTGTCTTCCAGTGTGAGGTGACGGATAAACTCTATCGTGTGACATTATATGAGATAGCTATTCTTGCCACATATGCCGAAGTAAGAAATCGAGTATTAAGAAATAAGATTAATATGGAGAAAACCATGTTAAAGTTAGAAGATAAGATTTCTTATGCTAATATGAATAATCTATGTTTTTCTGAGTTTGGTACACGTAGACGATATAGTTTTAATGTACAAAATGAAGTTGTTAAACGACTAAAAGACAAGTGCCCTGTATGTGCTGGAACAAGTAATGTGTATTTGGCAAAGAAACACCACATGCGACCTACTGGTACATTCCCTCACGAATGGATGATGTTTCATGCTGCTGTGTATGGATATAAGCGTGCTAACTACATGGGACTTGAGGATTGGATTGATGTATACGAGGGCAATCTTGGTACTGCGCTAATTGATACCTATACTACAGAGTCATTTCTTAGAACCTTAACCCTTCAGCAAGCTTTGCTTTTGAGAGGTTTCCGCCAAGATAGTGGTGATGAGTTTAAGATTGGTAATATGATTATTAAACGTTTACAAGATTTAGGAATCGACCCTAAGACTAAATTGCTTATCTTCTCAAATGCCCTTACATTTGAAAAGTATAAAGAAATTCATGATTACTTTAATGGACGTATTATGGTCTCAGCTGGAGTTGGCACAAATCTAACTTGTGATACAGATATCAAAGATTACAAACCAGCAAATATTGTCATGAAATTATCAAGAGCGAGATATAGTAGTAAAGACCCTTGGGAAAAGTGTATCAAAATTAGTGATGATATAGGTAAACACATGGGAGATGCTAAAGAATTTGACAAAGCAATGAGTGACTTGCATTTGTCTGAATAATTTGGCATAAATATTGCAATATTGAAAGTAAAAAAAAATAATTTATTAATAAAATATATAAAGTTATGAGATTAGAAGATTTAATTTTTACGACTCCAAAAACTCTTGAAGATGTATTTAAAAGTGTTTGGGAAATGGATAAAAAGAAAGATTTACATAAAGGTGTAAGGAGTGCTTGTGAAACAGGATTAGGCAAAACCCATGGATTCATTGATTCGTTATTCGGTTTGAAGAAAAAGTGGAATGAAGATGATACCACATATTCATTTGTTGTTGATTATAATCAGGAAACTGAGATTATTAATTATAAGGTAGATAAGGGCGATTTGTTTGTAAATGTGTCATCAAAAAATGATACAGATAGTTCTTACTATATGCTTTCTATTCCAGAAGATGCACGTAATTCTAAAGTTCACAATGAATATAATGAGTCTAAAAAAACTATGACGTTTACCGTAGCAAAAGATATGTCTACAAAACGTAAGCAAGAATATGAAAAGACAATGCAGGATTATCGTCAGAAACTCAAGGAAGTTGAAGAGCTTAAGAAGAAGGAAACTGAGTTAAACGAGTTGCGAAAGAAGTTGTCTGAATTTAATCAAAAGTAGGAAAGAAATGAACCATTAAATTAAATAATGTTAAAAACGAATCTATAATTTGGTAGATTCGTTTTTTTATTGTATCTTTGTATCAGAAAATTAATATTAAATCAATAAATAAATAAATGGAAAAAGAAGAATACATTTTTGAATCAACCATTTTTAATCATTCTAAGAATGAAACAGAATCAGTTAGTACAACAAGTAGTTTTAAAGAATATTACTATTAATGTTATGGATAAGTTTAAATTAGTTTTTATTAGTATGATAGCTTTATTAACTTTAGCATCATGTACTTCAGATTACTATTACGATGATTATTATCACGACACACCAACCCCTCAAATAATGATAGGGAAGTGGGTTAATGAAGATTATAATTCACCATACAAAGAGATATACCTATATCGTAATGGTACATACAATGTTAGATACCATTCAAGCATTTTAACCACAACATTTACTGGACGGTGGTATTATATAGATAGGTACTTATATTTTGCAGGAGATATCAAAGATAAATTATACATAAATTCTTTAGAATACCCACATATATATTTCTCAAACGGTTCTGTTTGGCGAAAGATAAGAGTTGAATGGTGTTAGTTAGTTAATTAGTTAGTTTTTTATTAAAAATTTATCAAAGTTATGAAGACATTTATTAAAGTCACAGTTTTTTTATTTGCATTAGTACTCACATTTACCTCTTGCAGTAAGGATGATATTGCACAAGAGTATAACCATCCAGAAGTAATTGTTGGAACATGGTTTCAGCATGGTGGCGAAAGCTATATAAAGTTTGAATCCAATGGAAAGTATAATAAGGTGGATAAGTCAAAGCGTCCGTTTAGAAGTAGTAACGGTGATTGGGGTCAGAAGGGTAAGTACGTATACTTAATCCAATATAATCACATCATTGATAGTTTGGAAATACAATCCTACTCTCAACTAAAGGATAGTAAAAGTAATTATTACACACGATAAAAATATAGATTTATGAAAAAGTTTACTTTCGTATTAGTGATGGCATTTTCTTTGATTTTGTCATCTTGTAGACAAGCAGGGACTCCAACACAAACTGATGGTGCAAAACAGGATTTTGATGTACAATTTCTATTTGAAGCTGATGGTGTAAAAGTGTACCGCTTCTGGGATGCAGGTGAATATATTTACTTTACTAATGCCAATGGTAAGACATCATATGTAACGGGCGGTAAATATAGTGAGAGAAAGACGAGTTTCAATAACAGATTAGAAAATGATGACAATGATTAAAGATAAATTAGATGATAAAATTAAAATTGCTTTAAAAGCAGGTAATCATAATGAAAGTAATATTCTTAAATTATTCAAAAGCGAATTAACAAAGTATCAAACAGCAGAAATTAAAGATTCTGCTATTCCACTTCCAGAAGGTTTAACTTCAGAAGAACTTAAAGAATATATCATTAACAAGAAGAAAGAGATGAGAACTGTGACTGAAAAAGTCGAAGTTGATATTCTTCAAAAAATGATTAAGAAGCTTAACGATGAATTAACTTATGCTGAAAAGTTGAATAGAACGCAGTTAATAGATGATGTCAAAAGTCAAATCAGTGTACTCGATAATTTCCTTCCATCTCCACCCACGGAAGAAGAAATAATAGAATATTTAAATGAAAATTTTCCTTATGGTTGGACAAAGAAAGAAATAAAATACACAATAAATGCTGTTAAGGAGAAGTTTATTAGCGTTGATGGAAGTGCTGTAGCGAAATTGTGTAGTAGATTAGCAAAGTAATAGAATAAAAAAATGAATAGAAATTCTGTAAAAGTGATGATTTATAGCTATTTTTTAAATTTAAAATCATATATAAACACTTATATATCAGCCACTTATACAGAGTCTATTGTTAGTAATATTAAACCGCAAGGTAATCACAACTAATTTAATGAAAAATCTTCTATCATTAATATTGTTAGTAATATTAAACCGCAAGGTAATCACAACTGTATTTGTAGTTAATGTTAAGGAGAGAGTATTGTTAGTAATATTAAACCGCAAGGTAATCACAACCAGCGGAGGAAAAAGCACTTGACCGCCTTGGATTGTTAGTAATATTAAACCGCAAGGTAATCACAACAGCGTGGCAAGATGCAAAAGGCATCATTGGATTGTTAGTAATATTAAACCGCAAGGTAATCACAACATTCACTAATTAATATATATTGAAATATGGATTGTTAGTAATATTAAACCGCAAGGTAATCACAACTATTCGTTGTATAAGTCAAAGCAATTGTACACTGTTAGTAATATTAAACCGAAAGGTAATCACAACCCAGAAATAATTTCCTAAAAGAAAAATCATACTGTTAGTAATATTAAACCGAAAGGTAATCACAACGCGACAGTCGCAAATACCAAGTCAATTGGTACTGTTAGTAATATTAAACCGAAAGGTAATCACAACATTTGATTATCAATAAATATTTGTCCACGTACTGTTAGTAACCCTTTACCGCAAGGTAATTCAAAGGGGTTGATTTCGACCCCCCTTTAGATATTATATAAAATATAAACAAAATATAATTATGAATGTTTTAAAAAGTAAAATATTGAACCAAGCTATAGAGGATTGTTTGAGGGAGATGTATAGATATAGTCAACCTTCAGCTGATTATGACAAGTTAAAGGAAGAAGCGAAAGAACACCCAGAAGAAGAGAAAGAATTTCCTACTTTTAAACGTTTTTACCTTTCAACAGAACAGTTTAAGTATATTCTAAATAAATATGCTAAGGCTTATCATCTTATTCCTGAATGGAAAAATAACATAGAAACTATCATAAGTGACTTTAAAGAGGGAAGTAAGAAACAAGAATATAAGAAAGATAGTTATGGAGAAATGATTAGTGAATATGTTGATACACCTCCTTTGAATGAACGTATTGGGAAAGAAAATACTAAAAAAGTATTAGAAATGATGGATGAAATCGAACAATATCACAAACGAGACATGGATGCACGATATTTTTCTTCGGCAATTAGCCTTGGCCATTCACCGTCTTCCAATCTTAATGAAGTGAAAGAATATTGGAAAGATAAAGGACTTGAGATGGAATTTGAAGAAAGACATTTTGATGAGGATGTCTTCTTTGAAATGGATTATTGTGGTGCGACATCAATAAAAGAATTAGAAGAACATTTAATAGACCCAAATGATTAGAAAAAAATCTCCGTTAGCAAAGAAAAAGAAAGTACCTATAGTTATCGGACTCTGTAGGGATTGCACTCATGCAACATTACTACAATGGGACAAAAACCCACTAATTACTGATTGTGAACGTGGTAGAATGGTCGGTAGCATGACTGGTTGCGAAAAATGGCAAGAATGCAAAGATAAAAGAGAGCCAATACATTTAACACGTGGACAAATATTTTTTGAAAATAACATAAAAAATATAGAATAATGCGTTATATCAAAGATATATTAAATTTGCAAGTATTTGATGAAAAAGAAATAACTTATATCAGATGTAAATCATATCCTGGTAAAATAACTGGTATTAAATTATTTGGTATTAATTTTTTCAAAAAAGTATCATCTGAATGGCGATTTTCAGACGGAATAGATGATTATACTGAAGAAGAATTAGTTAGAACCTATCATTGCTGGATAGATAAAGATAATAAATGTGCTATTAAAAAGCCATATATTGAAATTCAATATGGCATTCATGAATATGATACAGAAAAAGTATATTTTGAAACATATGAAGAAGCGTTACAAGAAGTCGAAAAACTTGCAATGTTATTTAATTTAAAAAAGATATATTATGACAAATCTCATCAATAATAATATTCCATTATTTTGTAATATTCCAAAAGATAAATTATCCCATAAATATGTTAATCCAACATTTTGTAGAAAGATAAAAGCTCTTAAAGATAATGATAGATAAATGTAGAACATGTCTTTATCAAAACAGCTGTGCCATAGCTTATTCTAATAATACAATGTATGATGGAATTAAACTGGCAACTAATTGCGTTAAATATCATCCAATAAATGCAAAGTAAAAGAAAAGATGATATGAATATTGAACGTGAAGTGGCAGACTTTACAGACAAATATTTATATCCAAATTTATCGTTAAACATAACACGTACAGATGACAAACAAGAACAACTACAAGGGTATGATTTCATAGTAGATGTGGGTGATAAGAGATGGTATGTAGATGAAAAAGCAGCTATACATTTTGCCAATATACGACTTGATAGTTTTGCTTTAGAAGTAAGTAGCTTAAATAACCCTAATGGATTAGGTTGGTTGTTGGATGATTCTAAAAAAACAACTCACTTTGTATTTCTATGGATAGATAAAGCCGACATTCCAAAACTACCCAACGAGTTTAAATATGACTATACTAAAATAACAAGTAGTAATATAAAACAAATACATTATGCGTTTGTTAAGAAGAATAATTTACTTAACTACTTAAATGCAATCGGATGGGATAAAGCAACAATAAACCGTCAAACAGCTATTATAAGACGACGTGACGGGTTAAAAACTAACCAATGGGTAAATATACGCGGAGATAATAAAAAGAGTTCAGAAGTTAAATTCTATTATTCTAAGCATCTAAAAGAACAGCCTATTGGTATAATGTTACATAGAAGTGCCTTTGATAAGATTGCAGGCAATATGTGTGGTGATATAATTTTATAAAACAAAAATATATGGATAAAATCAATGTTATAATGTTTACTGATGAATCTAATGATTCTCAGGAAAACGAAACAACGAAAGAATGTTGCAAATCTAAATTAAATGTAGATTTCTTTAAAGAATTACTTAATAACTGTGATTATCAATACTTACCATCAGTTATTAAATGTTATTGTAACACTCTTAAGAAGTTAGGACATGAAGAAGTTGCTGAATATCTTGAGAAAGAATTACTTAAAATTTATCAGCGTAATAGTGGTGTGACGACAAAAGAAGTTGATGAAATTACAGAAAAACCGACTTTTACTCAACATTATGTAATGTTTAAAACGGGACATGATAGACTTCATGAAGTTAGTCGTAGATTAGCTAATAGACTAAAGCGAGAATATAATATTCCAGAAGAGAATATTACATGGCTCCCTTCAAGTCAAACACTTAAGATTCTACGTTTCAATTTTGATGTAACACTTGACTCAACTCTTAATAAGATTATTCAACAGTTGTTTACATCAGACAATCATTCTGTTAGATTGGACAATATAAACAAGGCTGATTGGGAGATATTATTCCTCATGGTTACACAACGTCTCACTAATGAACACCGATATGTTAATTTTGAATGGCTTGCTAATGATAGAACTATTCGTCTTACAGGTAACTTCAAAGAAACAGAAGAATATAAACGTGGGTTAATGATTGATGCGTTAGATTTTTATATGAAATGTGTATAGGTTTAAGAGAGAGAATTATAAAAAGATTCTCTCTTTTTTTATTTTTTAACATCTATTTTTCTATTAATTAATATTTTTATTGTACATTTGCAGAGAATTTTAAAAACAATATAATATGAATAAGGAAGAAATAATCAATCAAGTTTATAAAAAATACAAAATCCGTTTGGAAGAAAAAGATGGTATTTTCTATGCTAATTATAAGGTAGTTATAAAAGATAAAAATTATATAACATTACCAGATAATTTATTTGTTAAGGAAATGTATATAATTAACTGTAGTAATATAGTATTACCAGCTAATCTTCATGTGGCAGGTGATTTGTTTATGAATGAATGTAATAATATTACTTTCGATAAGTCTACTCAAATAGATAAAGATTTGATTTTAAAATATAATCAATCTATTAGTATACCTTCATCTGTTAAACTTAATAGGGGTATTAAAGTACGCAATGTTCAATTTAATACATTTACTTTACCATTAGTAGTAAAAGGAAGTTTATTTATCGAAGATACTAATATCACTTCATTACCAGATAATTTAATTATTAGAGGTGATTTGTTAATAGCAAACTGTCCTATAACTGAACTTCCGTTAAATCTAAGAGTGCGTGATTATGTATATATACAGAATAGTACAATAAATCAAATACAAAATGGTCTTATATGTAAAAGACTTCTTCTGCCAGATAACGTAGTAACTTTTCCAGACGAGTATATTGTTACAGATGAGGTAGGTGGTAAGTATGAGACGTTAGATGAATTAGATTTTAAGAAACATCCATGTCAGAACATTGCTATCCCTGATAATGGCTTCTACGAGCATCCTATTTACGATGGGTATAGAGCTAACATTTGTATGGGTTTGCCTATTTTGATAGCGTTGAAAAAAACTCGTATTTGGACAATGTATGATAAAGAATACATATATGTTGATGGTAGAATCTTAGAAATTATCAAGAAGAATGGGAATGTATATTTTTGTAAAAGTATTGTAAATAATAAAAGAAATTTCTGTATAATTCAAATTGATGAAGATGTGTTCATTTGTGGTAAAAACTTAGTAGATGCTAAAATAAAGTTAATAAACCATAGTTTCCAAAATACCTACTATAAAATTATGTATTTTGACGCTAATATGAAAGTTGTATATGATACTGCCAACCAAATATTTAATATGTTTAAACATTATATTAAATTCAACGCTGATGCATCATTACCAATTAAAGACGAATACACTATTAACGAGATTATAGATTTAACAAATTAAAAGATATGACAAAGAAAGATATTATAAAGTTTTTAGAAAAATATAATGATGACGATGATTTGTGTATTGTTTTAGATGAGGATACAGAGAATAACTTTGTATACACCAGTAAAGAAAAAGATATGCTGGGTGTATACAAGGAAGTTATACGTTTTCTCTCAGAACATAAAATAACATTCGATATCATGGCTTTATGCGAAATGATTTGTTCTGACAATATTGATA
>ERZ773250.139-NODE-139-length-46735-cov-3.342759_pt1 | contig 46735 bp, 60 predicted proteins | sample MGYA00511258_ERZ773250 | MGnify/ENA primary metagenome ERZ773250 (study PRJEB29015, sample SAMEA2738164) | human oral metagenome | biome: human oral; feature: human-associated habitat; material: saliva | place: China | collected 2187 ... | reverse complement strand
TAAGACGTTCTTTTTGTCCCTCTACCGCATCAGGGTCATCAAGCAATCCTGAAATAACGGAACGGGGATCATGCCCTGCACACCATGCCTCATGTAATTTTCGGAAGTTTCGATTGATAACATTTTTGATCTTAAACGTACCCTCACCTTTTAACGCTGTAGTTTTTGAGTCAACGGAATTACCAATAATTACATCTTCACGTTGTGCCTCTACAGTACACTCAAAACTCTCAATTTCAAACACTAACTCGCCGTCTAACCACACTTTGCCGTGGGATCCATTCCAACGACGACGACCTCTGTATTTTACATCTTCGCTTGCTCTTGCCATGTGTTATTGCCTCCTATTACATCGTAAAGCTAATTTTTAAATCTTCCATTGCATCCACGAATTTAACCTTACCAGCTAATCCAATTTCAGAACCAGTGTTGTATTCACGGATTTGCATTGGAGTCATTGTAGATACATCCTCGCCTTTAATGATGGCATAGTCTTTTTGGAACTGCTCATCAATATCTACGGTGTTGCCTGCTCGATTATCTAATACATTGCCTTCTAGCTGACCGAAATATACCATAATTGCAGAAATAAATAGCATTTTATGATTGTAGTCATTAATGTATTTACCAACATAGTATTTTTTGAATGTATCCCGGATATCATCTGTTACCATATCCACGCCTTCCATAATTTTGATTTTACGGAACTCTTGGCCTTCATCAGTAGTAAATGTTTGTAAGGAGTTACAAGCACGCGCAATTTTAACGCCTTCGCCGTCTTCTTCATCAAATAAGTGTAGCTCGCCACGGTCAATACGATCTGTTAAATCTTCAAATACTTTTACAGATTCTACCTCTGTTAATTTAAAGTATGTTGCTGAACGGTCTAGTGCAAGACCCGCAAGAATACCAGCAATACGCGCTGTATATTCAATAGTAGTATATGTTTTGTAAGTCGGCTTGCCAGAACTTTCTTTGCCTTTAACTACCTTAATTTCATCTGCGCAGAAATTAATAATACCTTTATGATCTGCCGCCACCTTAGCAACAACAGCTTTCACTGTTTTACGAGAATTATTACGCTCTGCTTTTACATAAGACGCTAAATCTTGCTGGTCTTGTTCCGTGCCTGTAGGTGCTGCGATGTAATTGTATCGAATGTGCTTCAATTGTTTTAACAATGTAGCTTGTGTATTTTGTGCGCCTACTACATCTTCTTTTGGCAATGTATATACCAATACGCGAAGTGGTGTTCCATCTAAACACTTTTTAATCAAGTCTGTAGTCGCTTCATCAAATACTTTATTTGGAATTTCAGAAACATCTGAGATACGATATTTATTGGTCACATCTGTTGTTTCACATTTTAAAATCAGCACTACAACCCCACGCGCCGACCGTTTAATGGCTGTTACGCCCTTAGTTTTAAAGTCAATCAAGACCTGTGGTAAGCCGAATTTTTCTGTTTCATTCGCCATGTTCATTCTCCTTTAAATTAATATTATTCAAACGCAATGATAACGTTTGCATTAACTCTGCTTTTATGAATCCAACCTCTTCATCTGTAAAGACGTCGGCAAACTCTAAATTAAAGATGAAGTGCAGTACTTCATCCATAAACGTATGCTCAAAGTCATTGATGGTGATATGCCTATCCTCGACTATGAACCCTGGTCTAATTAAGCATTCCAAGCTATCCGACATGTCGTAAAGTTCTGAACGTTTAATCCTACCTTGATTATCCTCCATCGTCCTAAATGCGATATCGATTTGTACATTTCTATCGAAATAGGTATCATCACCTATGCCACTATGTACAAACATTTCTATATAAAAATAAGGCACATTCGACTTTTCCACATTGTCGAAATATACCTTATACGTTGGATATTTACTTTTTAAAAGCTCTACCAGAGCCTTCTGTATATGCCTCAATCTAATCATCTAATAGGTTCCTCATAATCACCCTGGTATTGTTAAGAAATTTACTTTTAAACCCTACCATAGACCGATGTAGCATTTTACGACCTTTTACAAAGCCTCCCTTTGGTGTCCGATGACCATACTCTACATGGTTCGCATACTCTGTATTGTTGTACACTTCTACAGATCCATCATTAACAGGTGTACGTTTCCAGGCATTACGAAGTGCACCTGTATCAACAGGCGTTTTCATCTTCACGTCGTTGATGAGTAATTCTGCTTGTTGTGCCAACAACGTGTCCCTATGTTCTGGATGCTTTGCAAGTATTCGTTTCCATTTTGAGTTTAGTTTATCGAAACCATTAATCGTTACTCCCATACTATGCCTCACTAATCCTAAACAATGCTATCTCTTGATGCGACATATACTTGAATGGAGTATCCGATCGCATAACAAAGGTCTGTCCTTTATGCTGAATAGTAATGATGTCATTCTCTTTCACATCATATTCAATAGGCAACGATAATCGCAAATGGTCTTGGATCATAAACGCCCTATCTGTAGATTGTCCATTCATACTACTTTGCCCTGTTTGTCCTAGTTTACAAGGCAGCTCCGTATAGATGTCTTTCATCTCGTATACATCTGCTCCTATATCGTCGGTTGTTTCTACTTGCCTAGCAATTGTACACCTATCTTTATACATATATTGAGCAAGTAACGCACCACAGGGGTTAAGCATTAGACCACACCACCTTACGATATAGGTTTAGTTTAGGCTTGATAGAATTAAAATCTTGTTCGCTAATACATCCAATTGGCGACATATCCGCTACTGCCCATGTAAACTCTACATCATTTTCTTTTAAAGACTTTAAAGGCCCTTGCGATTGGTTCAATGTGTCCTTACTATACTTTACTGCAAGTTCAGCGCCAGTATAGACCAACGAACGCGGGAAATCTGTTCTGTGACAATAATCCATACAATCTAATACGAACTTCTCAGCAAATAACCCAATCGGATCTAGACTTTTCTCATGTGCCGTAGTATCCACCATAAACAACATTCGATTAGCAGTATCTGTAATACGCTGTACTGCCTCTTCATAGCTTATGTATTTCACATTTCCCATACCACACCTCCTTTTGGGTATTAAAAAAGCACCCTATGTAGAGTGCTTTCTATTCAAATATTTTTTGTAAGTGATGCTAAGTCCTTCTAATAAATCAAGAAAATGCTTAACTGCATCCTCTTCTTCTTTAAAATATTCCCGCTCATAATCTACATACCGCTCTGTATAATATACACAAATTCCTCTTGGAGTGGTTTCTAACACAACTCCGCCTGAACTAACTTCTGACCCGTCATTCTCTATATTGTATAACGTTTTAGTAACACCAATCTTTAGTAAAAACTCTTGTAGTTCCTTGATATTCATATCAAAACACCTCTTCTAAATATCCAGCATTTATATAGTACAAAATTGATTTATCAACTTTATACTGCAATCCACCGCCTATTTGATTAAATGCTGGTGCAACAACTCCCACCTTGACTGGTAAAGGTTTTATTACAAGATATTTATGCTTGTCCCTAATATGTGTTTTCTCATCATAGGGCATTGCTCGATGGGCGAACTCTACTTCTAATGGAGCTACATACCTTCCCGTCGCACCGCCATATCGAGATACATAATATCCGATTGGTAGTTCACCGTCCCATGAGTTGCCTACCGCACCATTGTTCGGCGGATACAAAGGCGCCCCATCATCAGTAAACCATCGATTAATCTTATCTTTACCTATAGTATACTCTAGAGGTTTAAACTCTTCAAGCTTTTTATTATCCGCTACATGTTTTGCTAATCTGTACTCATTCACGTCCTTCACGAGCACTTCTTTAATAAACTCATCAGATAAAGGCTTGAGGTTTTTAGCCATTCTTTCCTTATCTGTATAGGTAGGTCTATCGAAAAAACGTATGGCCGCTTTAACCCGGTTTTCACCAACTGAAACTTTTTCTAAATCCTCTGGCGTACGAAGTGCAATGAATTTACCTTTATCTTTGAATTGAATTGGGCTACCTTCTCTTTTCCACTCATCAAACGTCTTAGATTTATCGACATACACCGCTTTCCAATCGTCATAAGTCATATTCCGTGGAACTTTGGTATATTTTACTGTATCCCCTTTTTTTGAAGACTCTACCTTTACCGTACGTGATCCACTAGTTCCCTTTTTAGGCCCTAATGCTCCAGCTATGGTAGATCGACACCTAGGATGTAGTGGCGGTACATTACTGCCTACCTCTGCTTCATCCAAAGAATATACATTATTATCGTGACTTCGACATACAGACGATGTTCGCTTATCCGGGGTTGCAATAAATTGAAAGTACCCCATCTTAGCCTCTCGTAATGAGTCAAGAGTAGCTTGATTATGAATATAGTTGAGTTCCGTCCGAACCAATCTAACAGCATCGCTTTTGCCTACTTCCATTCGTTTTTGTACTTCTTTGGCTAGCGTATTAACAGATACACCCCGATGCACGCCATTAACAATAGTATCTTGTATTGTTTTGGCGAGCTTATCGGAGTTCTTCCATATCCGTTCACTATAGTTTTTACCGCTCCAAGGAGTTCTTAGCACATCTTGCATACGTTTACTATCTACCGCGACTTGCAATGGCCCATTACCACGTTTGGCTAGTTCATATGCAGAATGTAAGCGGTTGTCTTTATACGCCTCTTTCAGGAACTTTGTTACCGCCTTATCTGCATGCTGACCTAGCTTATCTAGCTCAATGAGCGTTTCACTATACAGCTTATCTAGCCTAGATATACGGGACCTCATAGCAAGAGTATTGAGTTCTAGTAATGTCTTTGGATTGCCTGTTTCTTTGTATTCCTTTACATACTCTTCAATATCTTTTCGCCAAGTCCTATATTCTGTGCCAGTAATTAGCTTTCTACCCTCTTCCTTGCTTAATCCGTTATTCTTAGCAAACTTGCCATACAACTTTTCTATATTCCCCTGGATGCGTATCGCTGACCTCTCATATTGGGATGCCAGCTCTTTTTCGATCGTTTCACGGCTCTTTTTATTCCATTCTTCCTCTCGTTCGATGCTACGCCTTGCCCAATATGAATCAGCGCCCATAATCCTAACCTAATTTGTGTACGAATTTAACGATGCGAATTTGTTTAGGCTCGTATACACGTTTCCAGTTTTTAGCATCTTTTAGCTCTGTACGAGATACAGACTCTGCATGTGCACGGGATTTGTTTTGCCATGCTACTCCACGTGGATGCATAATAAACGCTTTACGCATGATTAAGTAATCAATACCAGAGCCTTTCTTTTCGTCACGATCAACTGCCGCTTGTTTCAATCCTATTGGATTACCTACACCATAGGCAATCGCCCCCTCACCAAATAAGTACGTTGTGTATTTATCTGTCTCAACAGGACAACCATCGTCTACGATAACACGACGACCCATGTATGTGTCGAAAGATAACGCATCAGATTGACGAATTGTTTGTATTAAATTCAATTTATCCAAATAAGACTTTGTAGCAGAGTGCATCACCACTGCAGTCAAAGAGTTCCGCGCATCTCCCATGAGTTGCATTGCGTCAATGAAAGCCTCCCCTGAGAAGTTTCCCGCTTTACCTTCTTTCACAGAAATATCAAGGATATGATCTGTCATACTAGTAGAAGCGAACACCCCATCAAGAATATTCAACAACTCTTTTTGATGGTCACGAGCCCAGAATCCTGCCGCTAAATCACCAATCGCTTTCATTGGGTCTGTACCTGCCAATTGTGCCGCTAAGTCAGTAGAGCTCCACATTTTAGCACGACGAATAGTGGTAGATGTATCTTGGTTAGATGTAATTTTATCTGCTGTTAAGTCTTGCCCTTCCACTACATCTTCAGAATCTCCAGTTAAGTCGTTGAAGAACGGCATATTATGCACTTGTGCAGGTTCGCTTGCTAATTTGTCAAAGCGAGAATCGCGAGTGATAATTCCAGATTGGAAAATCGCAGATAATTGAGCCGTACGATTGACAACATAATTCGCAAAAAACGGCGTAGGATTAATGATGTCTTGTAAAGTTGTTCCCATTAGTTACCTCCCATGGTTAAAAATTAATCTCGACACCTGCTTCACTTGCTAACTGCTTAGCTTTCACAGGGTCTTTAGTAAATAATTCTGCCTGTTTAGTTAGATTGAAATGCTCTTGACTAAACGGGTTGTTCTTTGGAGCGCCCTCACCTTGTTTAGGTTCGTATTTATATTTAGGGTCTCCATCAGGTTTAAATAAAAACGATTTTTCGGTTTTTAGCACCTTTATCTGTTCATCTAAACCAGTCACTTTGCCATCATCAGATAAGATAAGTTTTGATGTGTCTACCAAGTTTGCTACTAGGTCCACATCTTGAGCAGTATCGCCAATCGCTAATTTAATAGCTGTAGATAATCGCAACGCTTTCATATCCGATTCAGCTTTTACAGTCGCCACTTTATTTTCTGCTTGTAGTTTCTTAATTTGCTCCTTCAAATCGTCTACGTTGCCTTCACTATCCTTTAATGTTTTCAACTGCTTATCTCTTTCTTTAACAGCCTCTTCTAAGGTTTTCTTTTCCACGTTGACCTCATTAAAACGTGATTTTGTCACATATTGACCGTCCAAAAACTCATTTACATGTTGCGTTGCACTTGCGATGTTATCGTCTGTAACGCCTAACTTTTGTAGTAATTCTTGTATCGTCATTGTGTATACTCCTTTTCCGGTTTTTACCGTGGTTACCTGCCACGACTAAGAGATTAATATATAAATGATAATTACTCTTCAGAGTCATCACTGTTATGCCCGTCTATAGGGTCATGGTTGTGTGTTTCTGAATGCCAATCATCATAGATACCACTATTTGTTTCTGCTTCCTCAGCTTTCAATTGTTCAAGTTCTTCGTTGATGTCTTCTACAAATGGATGATGCGCCAATATGGTACGTTTAGATACAATTCCCATAGATTGAGAGCACATAGCAACTAGATCACCATCATTTTTTACCGATGTTCTAGTCCATGTTTGAGTAATTGTTACCTTATCATTTCCATGTAGCCTACAAATTGCACGTACTAACTCATTAAAGCCAAGCTGAAACTCTGTTTCCATCATTCCCGCTTTTAGTTCTAGCAATGTATATAAGAACTTCATAGCCTCACCGCTAGTACCATCTAATCCTTGTTGCTGAGGGTCTACCCCTTGGCCCATATCAAAGATAGCTTTACGGGTGATAGTAAGCAGTTCCTTTCGTGCTTCTACTGGTATATCTATAGTCAACGTAGAAATACCAGACCTATCATCGGGTCCGGTAGAATCCATTTGGATTGCTTTATACTTTTTCATACCCTCTAAAAATTCAGTGAGGTTTTCCCCGCCATAGTTAGTCAGTACATAAATTACCTCTTGCACATCCTCTAAATCATTGAGGAAACCGCTATACGTTTTATCGTAGGTATCTATTAATGATTTAATACGAGTGAGGTCGCTCGTTTGATTTGCATTATTAGCAAACGGAATGAAAGGAACCTTACCCATGGCGTGCGGTATAGTCGCTACATCAGACTCTACGCCACTAGGATCAACCATTGTGAATAGTGCATGCTCTCCTAAAACCTCTAAGTTACCGCCATTAGGAATTGAATAGGCTTGTACTTCCTTGTCATTCCAATACTCATATACGGTAATGCTTTCCCCCTCTTCATTCCTATCAATATAGAGTCGCAGCACCCCTTCTAATTTAGTATTAATGCGTCGATTCCATATAGGTATGATTTCTACGGCAGGAAGGACCGCCCATTGAAAGCCATCTTCATCGTCTATCCAATAATGTACCCACGCAATACCTCCATTAGTTGCTTTCACGCATAGGTCTTTGCATTTCTTTTCATAACTATCACCTAGTGTGTCAGCGATGATTGTATTTAATCTATCATCCTTTACATCAAAAATAGGTGGAGCAGTAAACATATACGCTGTTTTTTGGTCCACTAATAAAGGGTAAAAAGAATAGGCGATTCTATTATCCGCTTGATGCATCGGATTATAGGTTTCGCCTGATCGTTTCGCTTCTTCTACGTCTTTTGGTTTATCTTTCTTCCGTAAGATATCATTTTGCACTAAATAATACCTATCCGCTATTTCCATTTTGGAAACCACTTCATCATGTTGTAATGTGTGCTTTTTGATTAGCTGTTTAATTTGTTCTATTTCCAATCTCTCACCTCCTAATATGTCATCAATCTAACACCCTTGCGACCGTCGAACTCTTCCATTGCATATCGCATGGCATCCATTAAATGGTTAAAATCATCAATAGGCCTATTGATTCGATTATCGAATTTATCTACGTCCCAAGTGTAACTATTTATTTCTGTTAAGAAGTTCACACATCTAGGATGAATGATAATCTTATAATCTTGTATTAAAGATATTCCAGCACGAATAGAATCAGCCCCTTTCTTTGCGCCCCGTATATTCCTAAGCCCATGTTTACGCAAGTAGGCAATGGATTTAGGTTCAGCACTATCTGCCCGTATCCGTTCCTTGGCATAGCCCATTTCGGTAACCTTTTCTATAATATCCTCGTTACTCATACCCTTTTGGTACATTTCATCGAACACATATATTTCACGTGCTACCGTATCCACCAACCCACAAAATAATGTACTAGGGTCGTTGACATACCCAAAATCCATACCAAATGCAGACTTTACACTCGGCCGTTTCGTTATCTCTTCTACATCGAATACTCGCTCTTCCCAATTATCGAATACTAGCCCTTCTACTATGCCCCAATCCTCTTTCGAAGAATAGACTATATCTTCATAGCTCTTAGCTATGCCCACCGTTTCGAGCGTTTTGCTCTACTCTACTCAGTTCACTTTAACAAGCGCTTTTCGATAGTCGTTAGACACTATAAATATCTCACGATATACCCTTTGCACGTAGACATTTTTAATAACTCATTATTTTTAGCGCATTTGTCTACTGCACTTCTACTGCATCCGATTTCACGGCTTAGTTGCGTACAACTATCGCACACAATTTCTTCTCCAGTAATTTCGTTTATCGCTACAACTCTTCTAGCATTAGATGGCTTGTAATTTCGTTTAATAGTCATCAAACCAGTAGCATATGCATGCTTTTGATTTTCAGAATAAGTACTCCATTCAAGATTTTGCACATTATTGTTTAGCGCATTTCCATCTATATGGTTTACCGTTTCTTTATTTTCAGGATTTTCTAAAAAAGCACTAGCAACTAACCGATGAACCTGTAGCAATCTAGATTTGTTATTTCTCCATAACTGTACCCTTGCCCTAGGTTTATGCCCTCGGTTATCAATTTTACTTACTGTAAAGAATAACTCCTTACCTTTCAGCTTCATCGGTCGCCCGTTTTTATCATTCACAATTCTATCTACGCTGCGAACCTTTCCTGTGTTAGAAACCTCATAAAGGCCTTCATATCCTTTAATAGTTTTCCATAGCTCAATCATTGCTTACCTCCTATTTTTGAAGTAATAAATATTTAATTGGTACGGGATTGTACATCATTGTAGTTCCCCCGTTTAGATGGGTTTATTAACGTCTCGGCAATCGGGGTTTTCCACCGAGACCTGCTGTTCTATATCGACGAGGGTTCTTTTTCATCTCCTCAAATAGTATTAGGTCAGAGTCACTCAAGAACTCGTTACACAGATAGTTCGTTGTAATTGCTAATATATTGGGACTATCTACATCAAAGAATCGTTTTTTCAACCAATGTTTATCCGACCAGGGGTTAAAGGTGAGTACTACTTGATGGTACATTCCTTCTGGCAATCGCCCACGAATGGATTCATCTAATCTATCGAATGCCTCCTCAGATGTTATCTCAAATGCTTCTTCTACCCATAATCTACATAAGGATCCCACGTCAACCGTAATAGATGTTACTTTTAGCGGATCATCTAGCCCTCGAAATAGTATCTTTTGCCCGGTCGGTATATAAGTAATTTCCAAAGGCGAGGTCGAGCACTTAAAATACCTGTCCAATTGCAATCTACGTATCGCCCATTTTAATTGGGCAAAGCAGCTATCACGAAGTGTTCGCTCTACCTTACGCACTACGAGCCAATTAATATGTGGATTCTCTACGATCTCTGCGATGACCTTCAGCGATTGTGTAGAGGACTTCTTGCTAGCACGGCTACCTTTTACTACTTTATACCGCCCTTTAAATCGCCAAAAGTCACCGTAGCCCCTTCCGACGATATCAGGCAGATACACCGTATTAGTCCGCAATCTTATCACCGCCCATTATGATTACAGGCTGTACATCTATTGTTGTGTCTCCACTCAAAATCCTATGACGTTTAGCCATTAACTCTAGCGCTTTAAGCCTTGATCTCTCATCTGGCGGCTTATCGATAATGCGGGCTTCGGAATACCCTTCCCCCGTGCCCTCGATAACAACCTGTTTTTCATTTGAGAGCCCCAGGGCGATTTTAGTCAATTCGTACTCAACCTGTTTTGCCGTCATGATATTTTCATCTAAATAAGCATCGCGTAATTCTGCAACTCTTTGTTTAATGTTTGGATTTGTTAATAAGGTGCTGCCTTGTGACCTTGCTGTTTTTTCAGAGTAGCCGGCTCTAATAGCGGCTTGTGTTGCATTCATATCTTTCACATATTCAGTACAAAATTTTTCGTGTTTCTTATTAGGTAACGCAGCCACTATCTCACCTCCTAACTACTTTAATACCTGCTTATCTGCAGCTGTTTTCCGTCCATTCGTGCGCACCGTTCTTTGATGCCCGCCATTCATAACTGAAGATGGTGAAGCATATGACCGACATGCACCATCAATATGAATCGCTTTTGCTTTGCACCATCCTTTACAATTATTTAGGCACTGCTTTCTATCGCAATGTACATCTGTCATATATTCACCACCTTTCATTTTTTTTGCAACAAAAAATGACGTCGCAGCTTTTGACGTCATTTCTTGTGTGTTAGGTTTTATAAAATTTGTAAGGAGTGTAAAACGTTGAAAACTCGTAACCAACATTCTTACAGTACTATAATATCACATTGCCTTGACATTGTTGGCAATTTTGGCATAACTTTTTTTAAATTCTTTTAAGGCCGCCTTATGCAGCTTCGTTCGGAGTTTTTCACGGCTAATATTTAGTACTTGTTCAATATCTCTCCACGATTCATTGTACAAATAGTGATTCCGTATGATCGTTGCATACTCCATTGTTGGCATATTGTCCAATACCTCGTTGATTGTGTCAACGTAAGTATATCGCCTTTCAATCAGGTTCTTAAGTCGCTCGATTCTATCCTCAAGTTTAATCACCCTATCATCAATCCCCGTTGGCGTGCCACCTTGCACTTTAGGCGCACTATAATCGGTCGCCTTTAAGCCATCGCACTCCGCTCTGAGTTTTCGTATTTCATCACGTAGGCAATCAATTTGCCTCGCTATACTCCGCATTTCTTCAAGTATATTCTCTATTTCCAACCTATCACCGCCTTTCATGCTTAAACCACGCTCCAAAACTCAAATTTTAAGGCCATATCGCTCGACTTTATGAACTTTAGATAGATTATCCATAAAATCGAGCTTATGCGCCACATTAGAACGGAATTTCCTCATGTGATGTCGTCATGCTGTCAAAGTTGCTCGTTGATATTTGCGCTCCTGGTGTCTGTTCTTGACCTGTGCAGAAGTCTACCACCACTTCCGTAACATATCGTTTTGTACCATCTTGCGCTTCATAGGAACGTGTTTGTAACCTTCCTTGAACGAATACCTTTTGCCCCTTCATGAATTGACTCATATACTCGCCATTCTTGCCCCATGCCACGCAATTCACAAACGCCGTAAGTTCTTTCGCTTCACCAGTTTGACCTTTATAAGTACTTGTTGCTGCCACTGTAAATGTAGCTACTGATGAACCACTTTGCGTATACCGCAACTCCACATCTCTAACCAAATTCCCTAACAACTGTACGTTATTCATTTGTTTCCTCCCATATCACTTCCACGTAATCACTATGTAACTTTTCCACATCTCTGTAAATGTAATCTGCCAAATGTCTTACGAACTTAGGGCTATCGTTTTCTAATACCCCTGCTTTCACCATGCCATCTAATACAAATTTCTTCGCAAAAGCGATATTATCGCTATCGTGACGGCCTTTAACATGCCACTTGAAAATCATATCTACCTTGCCTTTTGGTTTGTGGCATCGTTTCGATTTGCATTGCCACGCTACCTCATTAGTGAGGTTGTCCTTAATCTTGGCAGCTGCATATTTGTTCCTGCGCTCTGTATTAATGTACTCATTCAAGTACACAAAATCGCAATATATCCTAATTGTATTTACCATCATTCCACCTTGTAAGGGCAACCATCGGCGCATTCATCATACACTGGTACGCATGCGTGAATGAAGGCTGTCCGTAATTCGCAATCCATAAAATCGTGCCTATTGCAGTTTTTGCAAGTACCACCTAGCGCATGATCCACTAGCACCGCTAGATATTCATCACTTTCATCCTCTTCCTTCTTTGTATATGCGGAGGTCTGTACCGTCTTTACGCCATAATGCGCAACTAGGCGCATCACTTGGCGACGTTGCTCCATGTCCAAATCTTCAATGACGTGTTTCATCAAACTCTCAGCAAATGTAGCTATTGTATTCGCCTTGCGTTTCCATTCGCCCTGGAGATTGAACGATTCAATCATATTCTTTGATTCTTGGTTCATGCAGGCAAGCAATAATACGTTTTGTTTGTTGCGACTATTTAAATATCGTCTCTTCACCTATTCACCCCTCCACCAAAATAATCGCTTGTTCATACATTTCGTATAATTCTTCAAATTCAGCATCATTGAGTACAGCCTTCAACTGTTTGAGTAATGGCAACGCATTATACTTTACCTCCCAAAAATCTTTATCGTTGTTGCCTGGCCAATATGCCATCGTCATGATTAAATCTAAGGCTTCCGCCTTTAGTTCTTCTATTTCATATTCTGTCACATTTACACCACCTTGCTACCGACTTTTCCTTTATTTGTTATAAATCCACGTGTCTCGGTCCTTAAGCATAACCGATTCAACAAACTCTCCAAAAACGTCAATCATCCACCCAAATGCATCCCACGCTTCATCACGGCTCTCACAAACCTCTAACACGTCTCGCAATTCTAACGCCCTGCTTGTGTAAACACTATAGAATAAGTAGTAGCACGCCATCATATCAGTAACGAATGTATCCCATTGATACATCGCCTTTGACTGACTCATTGTAAATGTAACGATTGTATCGCATACTCGATGTAACACAAGCGCTTGAGCTTTAATCTTTTTGCGATAATTGTTGTCCATGATATGTTGCATTTCACGTTTCAAAAATTCAGCATGATCATGTAACTGTTTGATTGCAGCGTAATTGACTTGCAATTCTTCATCTTTCATTCTTTCTACCAACATAATCACTTTCCCTTCAAAAATCCAATTACCATTAACTGATAGGCTTTGTAAATACCAATGCGCCTTGCCTTACCATTTGTATTGAAATACACATAGTCAGCTATTCTATGGATTGTTTTTGCTAAATAAAAATTTCTGTCATCATTTAAATAACCATATGACTCGAATTCTTTCACCATTCCCACCCCTTAATTTCCACTTCATATGCGGAAGAGTTCAACCATTCCTTTTTTCTTTTATCATTTTCTTGTTGTCTTTTAGCTTCCTCTTGTTTTTTAATAAAATCGCTAAACTTTTCCCCAAACGCCTTCAAAACTGTAATAATTTCATTTAAATCATCTTTTGCTGCAACTCCATCATCAACTAAATCTATATAGTCATTAGGGCCGTAATCATTCCAACATTCTTTTCTTATTGACAAAACTCCATTTTCAACCGAAATGACATACTGTGTATATGCACCAAAATCAAACTCCATGGACACTTTGTTTTTGTTAAAGTTACCGTTTTCTTTTTCAAGGATGACGTTGTAAGCTTCACCACCTACGTCCTCATCCCAACAAGGCATAAATAACACATTCATTATTATTTCAACTCCTTAACTATCTTTCATCTTACTCTTATGCATTTTACAATACGCCGTCTTTCTCTAAAACACGTTCAAAATTTTCTAACATCTCGTTATACTCGCTTTGTCGCAACAACCATTTATACTCAATAGCAACATAGTATGCAATTATGCAATTCAATTTATTAATCTCATTTTGGTCTTTGTGATACTCCGAAATATAATCCTCCAATAGTTGCAATCTTTTATAGTATATATACTCTAAATTATGCCGTTGGTAATATGATGGATTCTTTACATTATCGCTCATTATTTTCCTCCTTATTTCCTCGCAAACTTTGACCTTGAAAGTTAAGAACATTGCAAGTATCTCTAAGTCTGTCAAATATTCGCAAGTTATATCTTTCCTTTAACTCATCATTTCCTAAATTTGTCGTAATGATGATTGGTAGCATCCGATCGTATCTATCTCCTATAATGCTTTCCATCTTTTCAACCACCCAGGAGCGATTATTTCTATCTGATTCCGCTCCAAAATCATCAATGACTAATAGTGGTACAGTTCTAAGCAGCTTATCATAATTCGTAAGCTCTTTACGGTCGCTATTCAGTAAATTCAATAGCCTATCATTAAGGCTAATATTGTTCACAAATAGGCAACGTATGCCTTGTTCTACTGCCTTGCGCATAATCGCAATGGCAAGTGTAGTCTTTCCAGTCCCTACTGTACCTTTTAAAATAAGCCCTCTGCCATTGCTGATAGCTCTAGTTATATCTTGCCCATATTGATATGCCTTGCGATAACTTTCTCTGTCGCAATCATTAAAATTACCTTTATCGATAATCCATTCAAAACTAATATGTTGTTGCCGCTTTTGTACTCCATATCGTCCTAATATAGGTCTTGGATCCAAATAAATTGGTTCATCATATACTGGTTTATCAAATGAATATGTTTTGCCTGTATGTGCTGGTTCTCCAAGCAAGCTGGCAATATATTCCCGTCGTTCATCGCAACTCATCTGGCTCATTAGCCCAATCGATTTCCCTACGGGTTCCATTGTTGTATCCTCCATTATTTACATCACGCTCCTTACTATTTAATATGCCTTTGACGTAATTAAGCTTACATACACCACGTTGTACCGCAATATGCATCGCTCGTTCTACCTCTTCCTCACCGTGAAAGTCTATCAATTCCTTTAATTGCTCACTAATGAAATGATTAACAGCCCCAAAATGATTCATGTAAAGGAGCACGGACTTACTTTCTTTCCTTTCTTTATTTACTTTCTTTACTTTACTTTCTTTACTTTGTCCATTTACGTGCACATTTTCATCAGAAATGTATACATTTTTGTCTGAAATGTTACCATCACGTATGCATTTGCCATCATTTTGAGTACACAAAGGTAATACATGCAAATTCGGAATTTTTTCAGGTCGTTCATAGAGTAAATATCGTTCATCCATTTCAACCAATTTTCTTCGCTTACATGCTTCTAAATATCGTTCCTGTATGCCCCTAGATGTCAGAATTTTGAACGAGTTAAACAATTCTTCATTAAAGAATCCTCGCTTAACCAATTCTTGCACTACGTCACTCACTAAAGAAGCGGTTACATTATCGCCGACGCTTTTTGCAAGTAAAAATGCTTCATCATCATTCCAGGTGATGTAATATCCCTGTCGATAGATGAGAGTTAGGAGCCTAATCGTTATCACGATACCTTTAGCTCCAAACCTCGCATCTACAAACTGGATTTTTGAATCTGTGAAAAAGTCCACATCCATGGAAAAGTACTGGATGCCTTTTTTCATGTAAAATCTTTCTTGTTAATTATTTGTTAAATAAGGGATCCATATATTCCCCCGTCTCGGTATTCACAGTTCCACCATCTTCGGTGGTAATTACCGTTGGTTCTTCATCATAAACTACCACTGCATCGGCTTCAATGGAGTCTCCATCGAACTCCGCTTCCAGTGTTCCATCATCGTTCATTACCATCTTTCCGCCGTCATTGGTGATCGCATCTACCATTGGTTGTCCTTGCATTTCGATAGATAAAATGCCGTATTTGCTAATCAATCGTTTCAGCACAGTTTTGATGGCCATGCTATGGAAGTCTGTGATGCCCCATTTGTCAGTACCGCCTTTATAGTTCTTACTGAACTTTTTGGCATGAGTTTGCATTTCCTCAATGCTCATGTAAAGGTATTTCTCGAATCCGTTTACTAGCTTGAAGTAGGCAATGTAACCTACGATTTTATCGGAGGTTTTCTTACCAAACTCATACTCGCCTGTAAAGCGGTTTTGTTTGATGATTTCTCCTTCATATACCTCAGCTGCGTTGATCGTTTGGTACTGACCAGTACGCATTGCTAATTGGATGTAGCCTTTGTAACCCATTTGGAATTGGGCCTCATCTTTATATGGGATGATATATGCGAATCCTAAGTTTTGATTAATTGGTAAGTCTAATGATGCCGCCATCGCACCAGCTGCAATGACCGTCTTCGGGTTCGCTTTTGCGAGCAATTTATTGTTATTAACTACCGCTAATAAACTTGAGATAACACCTGGTGCCTTCTTTCCAAGTAATTCCTCAAATCGTGCTTTCACACTATCTTGAGATACTAAACTTTGGATAGTCACCGCCTTTTGTGATTCTGCCGTTTGTACGGCGCCTTTCTTGATGCTTAACCCCTGTGATACGCTTGCCATGTTGTAATTCCTCCTTATTTAATGCTAAATGTTGAGCGAGTATCCTCGCCTTTTACTATGTATTGCTTATGTAATTCTGGATGATCCGCTTGGAACTGTTTTGTATTGAAACGGCTTGCACCTTTTCGCATTTTCCAAGTTACCTTGAACTCGCCCACAATACCTACCTCGTTTTCACCGAGTAAAGATTTTAGGATATTTTCCGCCTCATTCTTAGCCTCTGTGGCCTCCTTAATCTTTGCCTTAGCATTGTTATACTGATTGATGTAATTCAACGCCACATCATCAAGTTCTATTGTCTGTGCATTGGATTCGCCGTACATCATCTTGAGTGCTTCGGCGCTTGATTCACTGCCCGTAACAGCTGGTACTGTTCCGCTTTCCACCATGTCCCAAAATACTTTACCTTCTCGAATGATAGCCTCGATGACTTCCTCATTTCTTGGAATTTCCTTGTAAATGAAGGAGTTACCGCCAAGTAGGCAAGCAATCCACCAAGATGACTTACCTGTAACTGCCATATAGTGCTGGCATTGGATATAGTAGGATGTAGGAACTTCATCCCCTTCCCATTCATCTCGCTTGAATGCGTTTGCGGTTTTACATTCTAATCCCGCATCCACGCCTACGATCTCACGATCGATATTGGCCAATAAGTATGGATGCTCGATTGACTGTAATGTATAGTTATTATTTCTAACTTTCCATCCTGTTCGTTTCGCAAACTCCTGGGCGACCACTTCCTCAAGTACGTTTCCCCAATACATTGGTTCGTTTTCCTCAACTAGTGGTAATTCTCCTCGCTTATCAAGCCATACGCTCACCGCATCACGGTATTTGTTAAAGCCTAGAATCGCTGCCATATCGCTACCGCCAATGCCTTGTTTACGAGCCTCTAACCACTCATCATGAGTGGCATTCTTGCCGTTAAAAATTTTCTTATACAACGTTTAAACCTCCTCAATTTCATCAATTTCAGCTTTTATAATGTAAGGAATATTACTCCCTAAGATGAACTCTGCATAATCGCTATCATCGAAATTATCTGCCACATCATCTGGGTCTTGCCCTTCATCGAGGGGGATGGTGACGTCAATTGGAACCATGGCGTATCCTCTCATTCGATATGTTTTACCGCAATTCATCGCTTTTCCTTTCTATTTGTTAGCGAATAGTTTTTTTAACCCTGAAACGTCAGTAAGCATCACCTTACTGGCGTTTCTTTCATACTCTCTATTCACCTCTATTACTAATGCATCCCATTGATGTTTCGGAATGCCCTGTAACATATCAATTATTAGATACAATTTTTTGCTATTATCTTCCATGGTTCCTCCCACCTGTGATATACTATAGTTACATTATTTTAATTAAGTCCCTCGATGTTAGCGCATCCTTGAGGGGCTTTTTCTTTTAAGTAGAACTTTTGGCTATCCATAAATACGGCGTAACCGCTTGTTACCTCTGATGGTTTTAATCCTAAGAATTTACAAAACTTCATCAACTCTAGAATCGTTAGGTTAACTGGTTTACCATTAACCAATCGACATAGCCTATCTTTTGGGATGCCAACCAATCTAACAATTCTACTTTGCTTGATTCCTAGGCCTTTACAGTATGCTTTTAAATCCATATGCTTACTCCTTGATTGCTCTAACTCTGAGCGTCATTCCAGGATGAATTGTTCCATCTTGCAATTTGTTGGTAGTAATAATCTCCCTAATCGTTTGGCGCACATCTTCCGATTCTCCCACCGCATCTTTTGCGATAGTCCACAATGTATCACCGTTTTGAACGATTACCTCACGGTCTTCATACTCAACCACATTGCTAGGGAATGCCGCATTATATAAAGCTACTGTCATGATAGGCACCATAGCAACCATTGCCACCCTATCCCAATAGATTTTAAAATTCTTCCGTTTCGAGCATTTGCTCGATTTTTTTTGTTTTTGCATCACTTTGTCCCCACCATTCTTTGAATTTATGCCAGTACACATAGTATGTGTACGCTTTGCCATGCATCTGAACTGCATCGCCCCATTCCCATTTGTTGGCACGCAGTCCGCACCGAACAAATTGGGGTGATACGCCCATGATGTCAGCAATATGTGTAGGTGTTACCTTCATGTTGCCTCCTTAAAAGAAAACCGACTTAACAACTTGCGCCAATACATAAACAATGAATGCCACCACTGCCAACCACACTAAAAATGTTGTTAGTAAACCTCCGATTAATTTTGCCAGTTCTTTAGCCATAATTACCTCCTAAATAATAATTGAAATAAACCATGCGATTAAGATCACTACAAACACTAGTGTGATTGTTGCTCCTATATTTTCTAAGCGTTTATTATGCTTGCTCTCTTCATCTTCTTGGAGTTGCTTACGCTTACGCTCTTCTTGCTGTTGAATATAAGCGAGCTGTTGCTCCACTTTCTTTTCAACCTCTAGCTTTTTCTTGTGCTTGGCCATAATGTGGTACGGCTTTTGCTTGCGTGTTCTTGCGTTTTTGTTTCTTCTTGGCATTAACCCTCCAATATTTTGTATATGTGACTTAATATAAATAATCCTACTCCCGCACCAAATCCAAGTGTTAATGCCGCATAAGTTAGCTCCAATAATTCCCCTGCTTTAGCTAACACTTTAATCATTAGAGTTTTCTCTAATTTCTTGTTACGATTCACTAGTGCCATGTTTTTTTGATGGCTATCTTTAATCTCTGAATATTCTTTATTTGCTTCAAAATACTCAAATGGTGGTAATCGATTTAATAAAAAATGTAATGCACTAGCACGTCCTAAGGCAGAATCTATTCGCCAAAAAAGTTCTTCACTCGGATCATTTTTGTACTCATTAATACACGTATTTGCTAATTTTAAGAATTCATCTCGTCTATAAGCGATATAATCTTCTTGCTCTTCGCTAATGCTTGCAGAAAATTCTTCTCTATCCATTTTTCCACTTCTTTCTAACATCATTCATTACATCTAAACCTTTAAAATAACATTCATCCGCCGCCCTTTGTAAATGGCTCCCATTACAGTAGTTGGCGATATCCATAAGGCAACTTGCACTCGCTTGACGGTGAAACATTAAATGTAAATAAATTAATTCGCCACTGTTTTCAAACGATTCCCAAGCACGAATTGTAAGTTTTAAATAAAATTCGTACCGTTTTTGAAGATATAATTTTTGCTCTTCTGTTAATCCTGGTAACATGTTTTGCTCCTCATCCAAATTTGATAGTAATCACTACCGTTAATAATGTAATGCCAACGCCTGCAAAAAATCCTGCTAAGAAATCCTCCACGTCATCACCTCCTTATATTCTGTACCGATACATAATTTCTAGCCTTAACAACTCCAGCAACGTATTCACATCGCCTTTTGAAAGCTCTACTCCATCGTCATCCATTCTATCCACGATAGATGTAGATAATTCTTTTAGTTCTTTATATTTCTCCTTCCAACAGTCACCTTCTGCTGGAGGTTTATCCTCAGCAAGTGCAAACAATCGAGCAGGAGAAATTTTTAAAGCCTTTGCAATAAGCAACCGTTTATCTTGCTTTGGGTAGTATTTACCATTAATCCAATCAGATATAGTTGACTCCCTAATTCCTGTTAATCTTGAGAGATCTTTTTGTGAGAATCCATACGCATCTATCAAAGTTGCTAAATGGCGCCCAAACTCTTTTTTTGTCATCCTTCTTCAACTCCTTATTAGCGAGACTCTCCTACAGGGACTCTATTTACTTTCTCTTGCAATTCCAGTAATTCTTTCATCTTCTTAATCGCTTCATCTAGTTCAGTGGTATCTACCGATATAATGATTTTCACTAAATTCTCTTTGTTTATCATGTTTTCACCTCCTATAGCTTTATTGTTTTCTGCCTACGCTTTATTTCGGTAATAGCATGACTAGTAGTATCAAGCTGATAAATAAGCAAATAATACTTGCTCCAAACGATACACCTAATAAGATATTGTCTATCTTATCTGTAATATCTCGTATCAAGGAGCGTCTAAAGTCCTTGTCATTCAAATACACCTCATCACCTCACTTCCTTTGTTGTTATACTTTAACTATGCGGTTTACTTTTAGTGAACTATATGGCTAAAAAAATAAGCTTTGAACTGAAGTATCAAAAAAATGCGCTAAGCGAACTTTTACTTCATCTCTTGGCACTCGCTCATTTGCTTCATACATAGCGATTGCAGATGCTGATACTCCAACTCTTTCAGCTAATTGTCTTTGAGATAGATTCATTTTTAATCTTAACTTCATGATTTTTTTACCGATTTTATTGTTCATCATTACACCTCCTTTAAGTTCACTTAAAGTTTACACCCAAAACAATTCTTTGTCAATCACTTTTTGTGAACTTTTTTCTTGAACTTTGTTCACAAAATGTGATATATTATTTATGAAAGGAGTGATGAATATGTCATTCGGTAAAATATTAAAAGAATTGCGTACCGAACGTAAGGTTACACAACAAGAACTTTCAGACTATTTAAATATATCTAAAAGCATGATTAGTATGTATGAATCCAATCAAAGAAAACCTAGCTATGAAATGCTAGAAGCTATAGCAGATTTTTTCAATGTTGATATGAATAGATTATATGGGGCGCCAAGTAATGCTTATTACATCGACCCAGCAGTTAATGCTAAGGCGGAATATGCAAGAACGCAAGAGGGTATTCTGTTAGATGCTGCAAAGGATTTAAGCGATGAAGATTTGGATTATGTGATAGATTTAGTAAATCGTTTACGAGGGGGTAAATAGAGATTAATATCACTATACTGTATACGAAATTACCAAGGAAGATATCCGCTACACTATGCACGAGCGAGGATACCGATTGTTACACTATACTAGTCAATAAGAACAAGCCTATTGATGTGCTAAGGGAAAGCATCGCCCACGAGGTGTGCCACATCATGGAGGGGCATTTTACACAAGACATGCATGCTGGGGTTATCGAATCTCTCTTGCATGGAAATGAAATTGGATTTAATGAGGAGGAAATCAACTTCTTCTATCAGTTTGTCGATTAAAAAAACTCCCCTACTCCACGGTGATGAAGTAAGAGAGAGCCCTATTGAGTATATTTTATTTTTAAGGTCATTATAAACGTTACCACCTATTTACTGGTTTTATATATTGATTATGGAGTTATTCTATGAAAATCACTAAATTAGATATTCATTCATTTCGATTATTTAAAGATGTTTCTCTAACTTTAGGATCTAGAATCACGGTCATTACTGGTACTAATGCCGTAGGAAAATCTACTATCCTTGGGTTATTAGGAAATTCCAGTGAGTTAAAGAAAAAAGAAGGAGCACCCATTCTAAAACCTCGATTCCGTTGTGAGTTTAGTGAAATTTTTAAAATGTCACAAGAGTTTGACAAAAAAGAGCCAAAGGTTGCAACTGTTACCTTTGATACTGGTAAAGAACTCTACTATCGTATATCTTGGCAAAAAAATAAAGATAAAGATACCAATCGTGGTCGTTTAATCCCTAACTCTGAGGTAGATGGCTCAAAAAGCAGCGCTAAGAATAAATGGCCTGTCTTATATTTAGGCTTAACCCGCCTTTACCCTTTAGGTGAAGCTATTCTTTCTACCAATAAAAATAAACCATTTAAAATATCTGAGGACTTATTAAATACATACTCTAACATTTTATCTCTACATGAAACGATTGAATATACTAATGAAGTGCATCTAACTGATATTCAAAAAAAGGTTTCCTTTGGAGTTAATACCTCGACCTATAATTACATCTCTAACTCTGCAGGTCAAGATAATTTAGCTCAAATTTTGTTAGCAGTAGAATCATTTGCAAAACTAAAGGAAAAACAAGGTGATGATTACCAAGGTGGTTTACTACTAATTGATGAACTTGACGCTGCTCTACACCCTTCTGCACAAGTTAAACTTTTCAAATATTTATATGATATTTCTAAGAAACTATCGTTACAAATTGTATTTACCACACACAGCATTACATTACTAGAATACGCTATAAAAAAACGTGATGAAAGTTATCATAGTAATGCAACGGAATCACCTATTCTAGTTCATTATTTTTCACGGGCTAATCATGAAATATCCCCAAAACACTATGACTCACCAGATATTGATAAAATACGTGACCTATTAACTGAGTCTATCTCTATGGTTTCTAAACCCAAAGTAAAAATTATCTCAGAAGATGCTGAAGCTCGTTGGCTAATAAAAGAGCTTATCCCTGATGAGTATATTTCTAAAATAGATTTACTTGATACAACTGTTGGTAGTAATGAAGTCATATCACTAGCCAAGTGTGATAGAAGCTTTTTCAATAATAGAGTTATTATTATTGATGGAGATATTAGAACTGAATCATCTAAAATTAATGAAATTAACTCTTTAAATGCTCAAAAATCTCATATTCTGATATTACCAACGTCAACCTCCATCGAAAAGGGCCTATTGGATTTTCTATTAAGTGATTCAACAAACATAGCGAATTACTATGAAAATGAATGTGCTGATAGATACAATATTACAAAAAATGCAATCATCAACAAAGCAGAAGAACTCGAACATCTATGCACTAGAAGAACTGATCGCGAGGTATATAAGGAATGGTTTAATGAGTTCCTAATTATTTTTAAAGAAACACATCTGTTAGAATATTGGAAACTAGAACACCAAGAGGAAGTCAATACATTTATTGCCGAGTTTACTCAAGCTGTAGATGAGTTATATTAGTATGCTTTTTATATATTGGCCAACACAACTAGTTCTGAGTTATCCTTAGATAAGGAGGTGAAATTATGTCACATACAAAATCTATTTTACGGTACCCAGGTGGTAAATCTAGTCTCTCTAAGTTCGTATCTCATCTATTAACAATTAATCATCTAGATAAAGGAATTTATTGTGAACCTTTTTCTGGTGGAGCAGGAATTTCAATAGATCTTCTACTTTCCGATACAGTAAAATCTATCATCCTAAATGATTTAGACATCAGTATTTTCTCTGTTTGGAATGCTGTACTGAATGAAACTGAACAATTAATTGATTCTATCATCAATACACCTGTGACAATTGAGGAATGGCACAAGCAACGAGAAATCTACTTACAACATTGCAATGATGCAAATTATAGCTTTGAACTTGCCTACGCTACTTTCTTTTTAAATCGTACTAATAGAGCCGGTATTATTACTGGTGGTCCCATTGGTGGTCTAAAACAGGCTTCAACATATTCCATCGACTGTCGCTTTACAAAGCAGACTTTAATAAAAAAAATATCTCAAATCTCTAGCAAAAAAGATAAAATCCAGCTATATAATCTCGATGCCTCCGACCTCTTAACTTCTGTTATTAGACATATACCGCCTAATGAACTATTTGTATTTTTTGATCCACCTTATTATAGACAAGGTAAAAACCTCTATAAAAACTCTTTTACTCATCAAGATCATGTATCGTTATATCATGCAATCCGAAACTTTGATGAGTATAATTGGATAACAACATACGATAAAACTGATGAGATTTATGATATTTATAAAAATCTTCCCTCTTTTACATATTCATTACAATACTCTGCCAATGTGACAAGGTTGGAAAAAGAATATTTGTTTACTAGTCCAACTTTAAAAGTAGAATCTTATAAAAATATTCAACTATATCCAGTTTCATAACTCTTATTTACCTCAGTAAATTTTATATAAAAAATACCTCCCCAGCGCCAACTGGAGAGGTAGAATATGAACATACCTAAAGGGTGGTACATCACATATATTCAACACATATATTGTACCACTTTTTAGGTGTATTTGCTACACATGAAAGGTGGTTATTTTTATGGCATTAAAACGTTCTAACGGATCAGGTTCCGTTTACAAAATGAAACATAAAAAACTGCGCAAGCCGTTTCGTGCAGTCATCACAACTGGATGGACTGATGAGGGCAAGCCAATTCGCAAAACTCTAGGAACCTATGCGAGCCAGAAGGAAGCCTGCGAAGCATTGGCACTATTCTCTAATGACCCAACGGCGCTAGAGAGAAAACGAGTGATTACTGTTGAGCAGTGCTTTCAATGGTACTTTGAAGAAGCGGAGCGAATGGGGCTTTCAGCTGGTCGAATAGAAGTCATTGATTCCGTTAAGAAATTAATGAAACCTATTCACCACATGGATATTACCATATTGAAAACGGCGCATGTGCAAGCTATATTTGATAAGTTTACTTATAGTCAATCATACCAACAAGCTATCAAATCTGTTTTAGTTAAAATTTGTAATATAGCCATTAAAAATGAAGTAATTTCTAAAAATTATATGAGTGATATTATTATTAGCAAGAAGGCTGCTCCAATTAAGAGAGCGACACCGTTTACTCAAGAAGATATTTATAAGTTATGGCTACACCAGGATGATCTAACCGTCCGCATCATTCTTATCTATATTTACACAGGAGTCCGCTTAAACGAACTCTTAAATATGAAAGTGGATGATATTCACTTGAAGGAACGGTATATGGTTGGCGGTTCAAAGACAGACGCAGGGCGTGACCGTATCATTCCTATTGCAGAATGTATCGTACCGTTTGTACAAGAATTGTACTCCACAGCAAAATTTAAACGGTCAATGCATCTATTTGATGGAGTGATGGGAAAAACAAATTACAGGGGTAGACTCGCATCAGTTTGTGAGAAATTAGGTATAAAGAAACGCAAGCCACATGATACACGTCACACGTTCATCACATTGTGCAGCGACTATGAAATCCCAGAAATCATAGTAAAGCATATTGTTGGGCATGCTACATCTAAGAATATCACCCAGGGCGTGTACACCCATAAAACAATCGAGCAATATATCGATGCAGTGAATAAACTTCCACATGGTGATGACCTCAAAAAGGTTGAGCAACGGTTGAGCAACCGTGTCGAAAACTCATAAAATTAGAGCAAATCATAAATGAGAAAACCCCGTAAACACGCATGGTTACGGGGTTTATATATTTTACTGATTATTTACGCACCATAGCTCGTAATTCTTGCATTTCTTGTTGTAATGTCACAATATCTTGACGTAAGTTATTATTTTCCGCTGTTAGAACTGTAAGTTCACGACCATAGGCTTCTTTCATAGCTACCATTTCATCATGCAATACTAGCACAGAAGAAATTGGGCCATTACGATAACGTTCAGGTATAGCTTTTTTCTCTGGACTATTACCAAATTTAAAAGTTGCACCGCCATTCACCATAGTGCCACCACGTACCATAGATACACCAGCATGGAACATAGTAGATTCTTTAGTATAATGAGCCACACCTAATGCTACGGCATTCACATTTTTATAATGTCCTACGCCCGCCATAATTTGGGTTGGTTCTAATGGATCATATTGAATTGGTTTTAATGCAGATAATGCAGCACCTAGCGCATCGCCTCTACGACTTTCCTTGCGTAATTCTTGTAAATCACTACCAAGTTCACCAATTTGACGCTCTAATTTTTCATAGTTATGATTATCTCCTTTAGAACCACCTTCTAAAGATTTGCGGAAATCATCTTCTGTTTTATTTTCATTACCTTTGATTTCTTTCCAGTATTCATAAGCAGATTTGCCTTTAGCGCCATCTTTACCGGCTTTCCCAGCATCACCTTTGTCGCCTTTAGGGCCTACTACGCCAGTTTCACCTTTATCACCTTTAGGTCCTACTGCACCTGTTGCTCCGGCTTCACCTTTTTCACCTTTAGGACCTACTGCACCGTCTTTACCTTTTTCACCTGTAATGGCCTTGATAAAGTCGTCTTTTGTCTTGCTTTCGTTACCTGGTAATCCTTTCCACACTTCGAAAGCAGACTTACCTTCAGCTCCATCTTTACCAGCTGTGCCAACGTCACCTTTATCACCTTTAGGTCCTACTGAGCCTGTTGCTCCGGTTTCACCTTTTTCACCTTTAGGACCTACTGCACCAGTGTCACCTTTTGCACCTGTAATGGCTTTGATAAAGTCGTCTTCTGTCTTGCTTCCATTACCTGGCATTTCTTTCCATACTTCGAAAGCAGATTTTCCAGCATCACCTTTAGGGCCTACTGCACCTGTATCACCCTTATCGCCTTTAGGGCCCTGAATACCTTGTGGGCCTTGTGGACCCACTCCACCAGTACCACCACCAGTACCACCTGGTCCTTGAGGTCCTTGTGGTCCTTGTGGACCTTGCGGGCCTACTGCACCGACTTCACCTTGTGGACCAGTAATAGCTTTGATAAAGTCATCTTTCGTTTTATCTTCGTTGCCTGGCATTCCTTTCCACACTTCAAAAGCAGACTTTCCATCAGCCCCAGTATCACCTTTGGCTCCAGTTTCGCCTTTTTCACCTTGAATGCCTTGATCACCTTTAGCACCTGGATCGCCTTTGTCACCTTTATCACCTTTGAAGTCAGGATCCCCTTTTAGTTGATCTTTATCTAAGCTAATAGTATATGTTTTACCATATTCTCCACCATCATTCGTAGCAATAGAGATACCTTTACCTGGTTTTAATACTTCTTTCAAGGAATCTACAGTCAATACAGGGCTTGTAGTAGATGAAGAACCATCTTTACCGCCTGTAGTCAAAGTTAATTGACCTTTATCATTTCCACCTAAGGTAATATTCATAGTAGGATGAGCAAAGTTGACACCTGTAAAAATTGGCGTGTTAAGCATGCCAATACGCAAAATAGAGTCCATAGGATCTTTATAAGTAATTAGATTATCAGAGCTATATAATGTTGGTGCCGCATACTCACTTTTACCATCAGGAGCTTTTGCACCAGCTTGTGGGGCCACTCCATACACAGTATTTGCCTTGCCTTGGATCCTAATTTCTTTATCACCTGGTGTGTACACACGTGTATCAGGTGTTGTAGCAGCTACAGTTCCATCTGCATTGAATGGCACATCATTACCTGCCAAAATTGTATTGCGTTTTTCTAAGGCTTTTAATTGCGCTACATTGACAGCATCAGTATCTTCTCCACCAGCTGCTACATTAATAATTTGGCGAGTGACACGATAACCTGAACGATTATTACCTACAGATACAGCAGCACGATTGGCCTTCCATGTTGTAGCCTCTACTCCAGCAGCTGTAGCCTCTGCATCATCAGCAAAGTGAGATCTATGTAAGGCTGCATCATAACCATTATTAGAAGGTGAATTCACATCACGGCCTGCATAAGATTCTCTACCTAATGCCACACCTGCACTTACATCAGTATAGGCTCTTTCACCAATACTAATACCACCATTTGGATTTATATTATTAGTCTTATCGCCTACTTTGCTACCATGTCCAATAGCAATACTATTATCGCCATTTACGGCAGTATTAGAACCTACAACAATAGATCCTGTACCTTTTGCTTCCGAGACCCTACCAATGGCCACACTTTGTTTAAAAATAGTTTTTGCATCATCACCTACAGCCACACTCTCAGTAGATGCCTCTGCAGTACGCCCAACAGCTACACTATTGGCACCTGTCGTCCTAGAAGATCCCCCAACAGCAACAGAGTCTTCTAAGGCAGTAGCACCATACCCTACAGCAGTACTATAATTTTTATCAGTAGAAGCGCCATATCCTATATTAACACTAAATGCACCAGTTCTTTGAATACCATAACCAATAGCTACTGTATTCTCAGACTTATCTCCAATTTGCACATTACGGCCAATAGCAATGGCATTCTCACTCTTAGATTGTGCTCTTGGACCAATGGCAATAGCTCCCTCTTTGGTAGCGCCATCATTTAATTCATTGCTATCTTTACCTAAGTCACGGCTTTTAATAGAAATGTAACGTGGCTTTTCACGTTCTAAACGATTGCGAAGTACACGTAATTGTCCTACTGTCGCTGCATCCGTATCTTCAAAGCCTGCTGCTACATTGGTAATCTGACGAGTATGTTGTACACCAGCTTTACTACCACCTACAGATACAGCTCCATCTGTAGCATTCCAAGCGCTACTAATAGCCGCATTGCCAGCTTCATTGGCTTTTTTTATAGCATCTTCATAGGCCTTTTCTGCATCTACTAGTGCTTGATCTGCTTCTGCTTTTTTAAGATTTGCTTTGGCTAGTTCAGTGGCATTAGTTCCAGCTCTTTTAACATCTTCTTCTGCTATTAACACTTTATAATTCGCTTGACGAATATCTTCATATAAAGCTTCTAGCGCTGGATTATCTGCTCCCGCTTCGCCCACTTTATAATGTGTGTTACTCATTGGATTATATCCAATGTAATCATCACTTTTACCAACACGATCTGCAATAGAACCGCTACCTAATGCTACACCACTTGCTGCACTAGTAGTTGCCTCATATCCTACTGCTAAACCATCCACTGCATTCACACTAGAACTAGCTCCTATAGCAATAGCATTCGCACCATCTACCTGACCACCAATTACAGTATATTCTGTACTAGCTGCATAGCCTACTATATGGCCTCCTAAGATCAATACACTCGCTGCATATACTGCAGCATTGTTTTTTCTCATACTACACCCCTTATAGTTGGATAAAAGCCTTGATTCATACTTATAAATCGCTCTGAATCAAGTTGAAACATTTCTAATTAATATTGATTATATACTACTCTTGTATACTATTCAAATCGAAATTTTTAAACATTCTTGATGAATTTTAACATATAAAAAACCTCTGACTTTTACAAGTATGCAAAAGCCAGAGGCCAACACTTTAGTGCTCTAAATTATTTACGTGCCATAGATTTACGTACGTCGAAGGCAACTGCTACAACAATGATCAAACCTTTAATAATCAATTGCCAGTATGGTCCCATACCAACGAATGTTAAACCATAGTTAATAACTGTAAAGATCAACACACCTGCGATGATACCAGGTACAGTACCGATACCACCTGTGATAGATACACCACCTACAACAGAGGCTGCAATGGCATCTAACTCGTACATGTTACCATAGTTATTGGTAGCGCCACCAGTACGGGCTGCTTCTAGGATACCGCCTACGCCGTATAAGGCACCAGCGATAACATAGATAATCACTAATGTGACTGCTACGTTGATACCGGATACAACAGCTGCTTGTGGGTTACCACCGATGGCAAACATATTTTTACCAAGAATAGTTTTGTTATATACCACATACATGATCAAGGAAATCACTGCAGCGATAATAACAATATATGGAATCGTCATAAATCCTAGGTCTAAAGAACCTGTACCAATTTGCGTAAACTCTGGACGTAACCCGCCGATTGGTTGAGAGTTATTAGGTTCCATATCAAAGTACAAGGAACAAATACCATAGGTAATAACCATGGTACCTAGTGTGGAAATGAATGGTACAATTTTTAAATACGCTACGATCACACCTGATACTAAACCGATGATAGCACCTACTACAATAGCAATCACGATTGGTAAAATCAATGGTAATTCTGGTAAATGTTCAAAGAATGGACGAGGATAATCTGGCAACTGTGTTAAAGATGCAGATACAACCGCTGTCAAACCTACTACACGCCCTGCGGACAAGTCACAACCTGCGGTGATCAAAATCATAGCAGAACCTAATGCAATGATAACACGTGGAGAAGATTGAATTAAAATATCACGAAAACTTGTGACGGATAAAAAGTTTGGGCTATAAATTGAAATAGCCGCTACTAGTACTACTAGTACCAAATAGATAATATTTTGGGAAAGAAACTTTCCTAACTTACCTTGGCTCATACAATACCTCCTAGACTAAACCAGCTGTTGCTAGTTCCATAATTTTTTCTTCAGTCGCTTCATGAGCATCTAAAATGCCGCTCATATATCCATTACTCATGACCATAATGCGGTCACTCATTCCTAATAACTCCGGCATTTCCGAGGAAATCATGATGATACTTTTACCAGCGCTAGCTAATTCATTAATAATGGAATAAATTTCAAATTTCGCTCCTACGTCGATGCCCCGTGTCGGTTCATCTAAGAGTAGGATTTCTGGGTTCGTATTCAACCAACGAGCAATGAGTACTTTTTGTTGGTTACCACCAGAAAGACTTTGAATTTTTGTTTCTGTAGACGGTGTTTTCACTCGTAAGGAAGCCACACCCTCTTTTGTATCGTCTAGTCGTTTGTTGTCATTTAATAATTTGAACTTATTTTCATATTTTGGCAGTGCTGCCATCGTCGTATTATCTACAATGGTAAGCATTGGGAAAATGCCCGTAGTACGACGCTCTTCTGTGAGTAGTGCCATCCCTAATTTTTTCGCATCTCGTGGATGACGAATACGAACTTCTTTATCGTGCAAGTAAATTTTGCCAGACTCGATACCTCGAAGACCAAATAAGGCTTCGATTACCTCTGTACGCTGTGCTCCTACAAGACCACCTACACCAAGAACTTCACCTTTACGAAGGGAAAAGCTTACATCTTTGAAAGAATGTGGATTAATAGATGTTAAGTTTTCTACACGTAACACTTCCTCACTAGGAGTATTGGTTTTTTCAGGGAATAACTGAGTCATCTCACGCCCTACCATTCGTTGAATGATAAGATCTGTCGTTAACTCATCAGCATGCCAAGTGCCTATATATTGACCATCACGCATAATCGTTACTTCGTCAGATATGCGTAGGATTTCTTCCATTTTATGAGAAATATATATAATTGCAACCCCTTTTTTTCGTAAGGAGTTAATAATTTTAAATAGATGTTCTACTTCATCACTCGTAAGAGAAGAGGTAGGTTCATCCATTACAATAATACGCGCTTGATGCGAAACTGCCTTAGCAATTTCAATATTTTGTAATTTAGAAACAGATAAGTCACCCGCTAATTGTTCTGGATCGATATCTACATCGATTTCATTAAACAATGCTAATGTATCTTCTTTCATTTTTTTATGATCCACAAATGTGAATGGACCAATTTTTTTAGTTGGAAACCGGCCTAACCACAAGTTTTCCATAACATTTCTTTGTAATACTGGGTATAACTCTTGGTGAATCATAGAAATCCCCATTCCAAGAGCTTTACGGGAATCCGTCATGTCAACAACTTCGCCATCAATCACAACATCCCCTTGATCTTGCTTATAAATACCGAACAGGCATTTCATAAGAGTCGACTTCCCTGCGCCATTCTCTCCCATTAGAGCATGTACGGTGCCTGGTCGGACTTTGAAAGTGACATTATCCAAGGCCTTTACGCCAGGAAATTCCTTCGTAATTTGGCGCATTTCTAATATGTACTCGCCCATACATTTTCCTCCTGCTAATCAGATAATGAAGGGGGCAAATGCCCCCTTACCGCATTCTATTATTTGTCACCTAAAATCTTATCCGCATTTTCTTTTGTTACGATTTCGTAAGGTACCCAAATATATTTACCATCTACAATGTCAAAGCCTACATTATCTTTGTTAGGTGTTTCGCCTTTCGCTAACACGTAGGAAAGATTAAATACTGCTTGACCTTGTTTTTTCGCATTGTTCAATACTGTACCCAATAATGTGCCGTCTTTCAACGCTTGTACTGCTGGAGTTGTAGCGTCAACGCCTACTACTGGAATGTATTTACCATTTGTGAAGTAACCTGCTGCTTTTAATGCTTCGATAGCACCTAATGCCATGTCGTCATTGTTACAGATAACAGCATCGATTTTGTCGCCGTAACGGCTCAAGAACGCTGCCATTTTTTCTTGACCTTTAACACGGTCCCACATACCTGTATCGCTAGCTAATTCTTCAACTTTCATACCTTCTTTTTTAAGGGATTCTACAGAGTATTGTGTACGAAGTACAGCATCTTGGTGACCTGGTTCACCAGTGATCATAACATAGTGGATCACGCCATCATTGCTATGGTATGCTTCAGGGTGTTTTTTGAAGTAATCTGCCAAGATTTTACCTTGCATTTCACCACTTTGTTCAGCTTTCGCACCTACATAGTATACTTTATCCCATTTTGCCATATCTTCTTTCAATGGTTCACGGTTCAAGAATACCAATGGAATGTTCGCTGCTTTTGCTTTATCAATGATAACGCCTGCTGCTGTACGGTCTACTACGTTAACGCCGATTGCTTTGTACTTTTTATTGATGAATAAGTCAATCTTTTCATTTTGTGTTGGTTGAGAGTTTTGGCTATCTACGATATCCACTTTCGCTTTGTCTTTAGCGGCTTTGTCAATTTCTGCACGCACGCCACTCATGAAAGTGTCATCAAATTTGTAAATAGCAACCCCAATTTGAGGTTTGTCACCGCTTGCTCCTTGATCGCTTCCGCAACCACCTAACACAAGTGCACCTACTGCTGCTGATGCAAGCAATGCTGCTTTCCAAGATCGTTTCATAATAATATCCTCCTTTTAGATATCCTATATACCTATAAGACTAGTCTTTCTAGTCGTGGTACCTACCGTAACCAAGCTTCTTCAGCTCGTTTCGCACTGACAATATCAATCATCCCTAGCAATGTATAATAGGAACCATTGCCGGAATATTCTAGATTAATCGTATGTGCTTTGTATGAATTGCGTTCTAATACGCCTCGAAGAATCGGATCCATCACACCCACTGCATTCCCCATAGCACTACTTAAAATGATCCGCTCTGGATTAAATAAGTTAGCTATATTGGCCAAGGCAATTCCTAAATAGTGACCTACTCGTGAAAGCGCCTCTAAACACACTTCATCACCTTCTACTGCGGCCTCATAAATAGGCTCTACCCGAAATGCTTTGCTCACAACCAATGGATTATCTTGTACCGATGTATATCGGCCTTTTTCCATTTGTTCCAATACATACGTATGAATCGATGTTTCTGATGCGATATCTTCCAAGCGCACTTCGTTGCCCTCTTCATCCAGTCGAATCACACCATATCCAATTTCACCGGCACTATCGTTGAATCCGCGATAGAGTTCACCGTGATAAATCAAGGATATACCCAGTCCATAACTGAACTTAAGGACTATGAGGTTATCCATTTCTTTACCACTACCATAATAATATTCACCCGTCGATAAGCAACGGACATCATTTTCTACATAGACAGGCACATGGAATCGTTCTTCTAAGATATATTTGAAAGGAATATTATTCCACTTCCCATTTGGAGAATAAATAGAAATTCCTTTTCCAGAATCTACAGGGCCCCGTAAAATAAGCCCTATACTTTTTATCTTATACTCTTCTTTAAAGATATCCTGTATGCCTCGGTACATATGCTGCATAATTTCATCAGCACTGCAGCCAATAATCGATGTTTCTTCTTGATGTAGGATTTGCCGCCCTACCGTAGCCACATAAAGCACAATGGCATGTGTTCTTACATGAACGATAAGATAGGTTTCAATATCATGATTAAAGTCTAATAACATTGATGGGCGTCCCAATGCAGACCGTTCTTGACGATCTTCGTAGACCAATCCTTTGCGAATTAAACTCGTACAAATATTAGTCACTGTGGGAGGCGTTATTTTTGTTTGTCTTGCAATCAATGCCTTTGATACGGGGCCATGACGCCTGATGTAATTCAAAATAATTTCATCATTGCTTATTTGTGGCTTTATCATGATTCTATCTCCTTTACAGCGAATACACCCCATCACCGATTTCTGCGATATATAGACTAGGGGTAACACCTATTTGTTTTTCGTACTCTTCCGGAATAGCTCTCATAAAAGCATCAACATTCTCATCTTTTACAAGGGCAATGGCACAACCACCAAAACCTGCACCTGTCATACGGGATGCAATGCAGCCTTCTTGAGATCGCGCTAAATCAACAATCGTATCTAATTCTTTACCAGTTACTTCAAAATCAACCTGTAAAGATCTATGGGATTCATTCAAGCAATGGGCAATGCCTGTTAAATCAGCAGCTTCCAAAGCTTTCATAAAATCTAATACACGTAAATTTTCAGTGATAACGTGACGAGCTCGGCGTAGTAAGACATCATCCGAAATATACTCTAGATCATCCAATGTCGCCAATGATAAACCCGATACATCTTTGTGTTTACGTATCATCTCATGAGCCGCATCGCATTGGCCCTTTCGCTCATTAAATTTAGAATCTACAAGACCTCTTTGTTTATTCGTATTCATGATAACCAATGTGTATCCATGCCAGTTTAATGGAACTAATTTGCGTTCCATTTTTGTACAATCTAACAATACACCATGACCTTCTTTACCATGTGCAATAGCATACATATCCATGATGCCTACTTTTACACCTACAAAGTGGTATTCTACATGCATCGCCATTTTTGCCAGTTCCGTGCGGTCAATTGGGGTTAAACCCAATTCTGAAAGCAACATATACCCAGTTAAGTCTAGCATACAAGCGGAAGAGGACAACCCTGCGCCAGCTGGTAAATTACCATTAAAATAGATGTCCATACCTGGCACTTTGTGACCCTTATCTTTTAAGAATTGAATCACACCTAATGGATAATTAGCCCAATCGTGCTCAACATTATATTGGAAAGGTTCATTTACATCAACCACTACTGTTTTTTCCATATTATCGGAATGTAAACGTACCTTGCTATCTTCACGTAAACGGATGGCTCCGTAAATACCCACTTTCAATGCTGCTGGGAACACATGACCACCATTATAGTCCTGATGTTCTCCAATCACATTCACGCGACCTGGAGCAAAATAACAATGCACATCTCCTGCGCCTTCACCAAAGAAGGACAGAAAACGCTGTTGTAATTCTTCTTTATTCATGTTCTTGTTCAACCTCACTATATAGTTTGCGTAATTCCGGCGCTGTTTCTTCTACGGCACTCGTATTCGCTGCTGCCCATGCTCCCATTTCAGAGGATGCATAGTATTTAATTTTATTGGCCTCTCTGAACGGAGGATAGAATTGAATATTAAAGTGATAATATTCTTCATGTCCTGCATATTCAGGGCTATTCACAGGATTTTGATGATATACCATCATATATGGGAATGGCATATTAAATAAACGATCAAAGGCTTCCGTTAATGTTTTTAACATATGCGCTAAATCTTTGGTTTCTTGTTCCGTGCAATCTGTGATGTAGTTTATATGGCGCTTCGGCACTACAAATACACCATATGGATAATCTGTAAAGAATGGAATATAGGCTAAGAAAGAGTCATTTTCTCCCACAATACGGGCATCTTTTTCTTTCTCCACTTGATTCATTTTACAGAATAAGCATTCACCATGTTCATGATGATGGTCTTTCGCACTGTCTAACTCCACTTGTAATTTTTGTGGTACAAAGGAATAGCCATATAATTGACCATGTGGATGTGGCATCGTTACACCTACCGCTTCACCTTTATTTTCAAAAGGATAGATGTATTTGATTTTTTCATCCTTTGCTAATTCGCTATGACGCTCTTTAATAAGGTTTAGCAATTTAACAATATGATCTTCCGATAATTCGTAAAATTTAGCAGTATGCTCTGGAGAATATAAGATAACTTCACATTTTCCATAGTTTTCTTGGCTTTTGTAAAAGTCATTACCATCCTCATAAGGAGCCTCTGGCGTTTGTGTTAAGGCTGGAAAATCGTTATCATATTTCAACACATCATAATCTGCTGGGACTTTTTTGTTAATACCTGGGCAGAATGGGCACCAATCCTTTGGCATCGTTGGGCGTGCTTTACGGTTTGAAGCGACCATTGTCCAAGTCCGCAATAAAGGATTCCATCGTAATTCCGACATGGAATACCTCCAATCTATAGCTATATCATGTTAATAAATAAAGATAATTTTTTATATAGTTCTATTCTTTCATATTTTAAGATTTTTTTCAATACTTAATTAAATAATAAGTTATGTGATTTACTCATAATTTAATCTTTTTTTCATGTTTTTCCACTTTTTTTGATATCCTATGATACAAAACAATGCCACATTCCCCTTCTCTCACTGCATTCTGAATGTTCGTTCAGGGGAATATGGCATTGTTTTTTCTTTATTTGGGAATATCAATACATATTGAAACTCCTGTAATACGCACAAATTATGAGTAAATCATATAGGGGCTTATTAGAGAGGGGTAGGGGGCTAATGTAGTGTATCTGCTAGTATGACTAAATGTAATAACTATGTGGAGTACTCTTGTCCATGTATAGGTCTATTAAACACTGGTATCTATTAATAGTTGCATGAAATCCACCTTACCTATAAAAGCCCTAGTAGATACTATGACTCACTAGAAGAAGGTATCTTGTGTGCCGCTTTGTTTGACTTCCATTTGGGCCCGTCGTTCATCGGTGATGAAGGAGTCTGTTTTCATATTAATAACATGCAACAAGCCTCGCATGGAATCTACGCCTTTTTCTTTTGCCGCTGCAATAGCTACTTTAGCACATACTTCAGAGTCGTCCAAAGCATTATGATGATTAAATTTGATACCTAAGAATCCACCCAGGGTATTCAACTTATGATTCACCAAATCAGGCCATACTTTTCGGGTAATGCGAACGGTACATGTATATTCTAAATCAGGCCATTCAATATGGTAGTGGTCTAGTGTGGCACGCAACACATCGATGTCAAACTTTGCATTATGAGCCACCAATAGTTTCCCTTTTAAATGATTATTATAAATAGCCGGCCATAATTGGTCAAAGGTAGGTTTATTTAAAACTTCTTCTGGTTGGATACCATGGATACCGATAAACTCCTGGTTGAACTGCATCACTGGGGGCTTGATTAAACTATAGCCACGTTTCGTAATTCGACCATCTTCCACGGTTACTACCGCTAAGGAAATAGCACTATTCTTACTTTCATTAGCCGTTTCAAAATCTAAGGCCACAAAATTTAACATATATCCTCCTCAGGCAAACTAAAAATCTGCGACTATTTCAAGAAAAAAGCAGATGCATCCATAGCATCTGCTCTTATTATATAGTATTTTTAATGAAAGTAAAATCGATTATTGTATGGCTTTCTCGAACACGGCTTTGATTAAAGCTTTTGTTTGTTCATAGCTTTCACCTGGTTGTGCTTCATATTGTTTATCCAAATCAAACCATAAGTTTGGATAGTATTCGTATGGATGTGTTTTGAACAATTCCACAGCATCTTGATCTTCTACCCAGTTAATTTTGATATCTTTGAATGCAGGGTTTTCTGTTTGTAATTCTTCGATAGCACGGAATGCATTAGCGCAATATGGACAATGATGTAAATGGAAACCTAAAATTTCTTTCATAGTATACTCCTTTCATGGAATCGATACATTATATCGAATTTATTCAATTACAAATTTAGTATACCACATAGAAATTCATGATACAACTATAAACCAGCGTAATATGTCGTAATCGTAGTCCAAGACGTGTGAATCCAACTAAATACATCCACTGTTGTATTTAGGGCGACAGCTAAAAACATAGCTCCTGTAATCACAGTTGCAGTAGTACTACTCATAATGGCATCAATTCGTTCTAACATAAGAACACATCCTCTCTATTTCCAATCTATATAAAACACTATGCATGTGTGCATTCTCATATATATGGATTCTCTTAGCAATTCAGTATATAATATATTTATATTGACTGTTATATAAAACAATCTTTATTAAGTTATAAAACATTTTGTATCTTATGATATACTATTAGTATAGTCGAATTAAGAAAATTTTCAAGAATCACTTTTTCTGTTTTGTTATTTACGAAACATATATAGAAAAGTATCTTATATTGAACAAGTATCTCATTTTGTTTGCTTCATATAGGTAAGGAGGAAGTATGGATAAACGACAAATGAAAACTAGAAAAGCCATTTTCGATGCCTTTGTAAGGCTCTTAGAACATAAAAATTATAATGCCATCATTGTACAAGACATTATCGATGAGGCCCTAATTGGTCGTAGCACATTTTATGCACACTTTGAAACGAAAGAGGATCTACTGGAGGCTCTGTGCCAAGAATTATTCTCTCACATCATAGACACCGCATCAGACTTCTCCCATGCTCACGGCTTATACAAAAACAGTCATATCAAGGAAGCGATCTTCCTCCATATCTTGCAGCATTTAGAGGACAACGACAACAACATTTTAGGCCTTCTTTCCTGTGAAAGTAACGAACTCTTCCTACGTCATTTCAAGAGCAGTCTGAAAGAACTCATTCAAAGCCATTTCTTAAACAATCAAACCTGCCCGCACAATAATATTCCTCATGATTTTATTTCCAATCACATTGCAGGATCTTTTGTAGAAATGGTCCTATGGTGGCTGGAAACTGGCCGAAAGTATTCCATTGAAGATATGTCACGGTACTTTTACCATATTACAGAACCGCTCATCCTAGAGCATCAACATTAATACAAACAACAAGGCGCTACCTTGACCTAATGGTCAAAGTAGCGCCATTTTTTATAAACAACTACTATTTTATGATTAAAACTACAATTAGAAATCACAAGATATATTACTTCTTCATTTCAACATTCTATTTTGAAACTTTAGGAACCATAGCAAAACGTTTCTTTGCCAATGGTATGAACAGCACTAAAATGATAGATTCTAATAGGTACGTGAGCACATAGGTCATCCACACGCCGTCATTACCGAATGGAGGGATCAGCAGTTCTTGCATGCCTACAAAGAAGACCACTGCAATGAACATCATATTCCGGATAGATGCAGTCTGACCGATGCCATTGTACATACCATATAATAATAATCCTACTGCCGCACAGATAGGATAGAGCAATAGATAATGGGAATATTCCAAGGCCATCGTGTAAATCTCTGGTACTGAGGTCATAACCATAATGACATCATTACGGAATAATCCCAGCACGATTTCTACAATAACCACATATACCGCTAAGCATTGCAGGGAAATCTTCAACGTATCTTTCCAAAGCACCAAGTCACGTTTTCCAAATGCTTTTCCAGTAAATACGCTGACTCCGTTCGCCTGTCCATCTGTGAAGTATGCCATGATAAAGATAATCTCCAAAATCACCGCATTCGTCGCTAATACATCACTGCCCATAGCACTGCCTGCTTTGGCAAACAAATTGTTGATGGTCAACAAACAAAATGTACGAAGCATAAGGTCTGTGTTGACTTTCATGATAGATAGGAAGGGTTTCACTCGTTTTAAGGTATTCCATATATGGGATGTTAGATCTAACCGTTCACGAACTAAGTACATAGCACCTAGGCCTACTAAGAACGCATAGATTTGGGAAATCAAAGAGGCCCAAGCCACCCCCTTTACTCCAAAATCAAAGCCAAATACAAAAAGGAAGGACAAAGCAATATTCAACACGTTCATGGAGATTTGCATAATCATAGTGGCTCGAATCATCATTTGTCCCATAAGCCAACCTAACGTAACATAATTGACCAATACGAAAGGAGTTCCCCAAATTAAAATATCTGTATAGTCCGCCATCAAAGCGATCACCTCTGGATCGGGATGCATAAAACTTGCATAGTAATCAAATATCCAAGGGTATCCCACGATAAAAGCGACACTGATGAGTAAGGCAATGATTAGGGGCCGAAAAAAACTTAAGGATGTACTTTCCTTCGATTGTTCTCCCAATGCCTGTGCAGAAAAGACTGTTGTGGCCACCCGCAAAAATCCAAAGAGCCAGTACATATTATTAAATAATATAACTCCTAATGCTACGGCAGCGATGTACATAGCATTATCCATATGCCCCATAATCGCCGTATTCACGGCCCCTAATAAAGGTTGTGTCACGGTAGAAATCATAAATGGAACTGTCACTTTTAAATACTCTTTGTAGGTCAATCGTTCTTCCATCTTACCCTCACAAAAAAAGAGGAACACCTAGGTGTTCCTCTTGAAACAATTTCATACACCATTTGATACGTTTATTATATCAAAGTATGTTCATATAACACAAATATATCTTATTCATATAGTTTATGTTATATTACAAAACAATCTATTCATCTAATGAAAAATAATGTTAGCAATAGATTAGCGCTCTAAATTATAAACCGCGCTTAATAATTGTTTTGTATACGGATGTTGCGCCTCTGCTAAGGCATCTCCATTCAGGCGTTCTACCACTTCCCCTTTATACATAACCACAACTTTGTGGCAGAATAAATGGACTAATGCCAAATCATGGCAAATAAATAGGTAGGTAATGCCTTTTTCTTTTTGTAAACGCACTAATAACTCAATGATTGTATCTTGCACAGATACGTCTAAAGCACTAGTAGCTTCATCACAAACAATGATTTCTGGTTCCAACGCCAAGGCTCTGGCAATAGCCACCCGCTGACGTTGACCGCCACTCATGTTGTTTGGATAGCGACCCGCAAAATCTTCAGGTAAATCAACCATTTTTAAAAGTTCACGAGCTTTTGCATCCACGTCAGCTTTGTTAATTAATCCAAAGTTACGTAATGGCTCACAAATAATATCTCGCACTTTCATTTTCGGATTGAATGCCGCTGTAGGATCTTGAAAGACCATTTGAATATGACGATAATTTTGGCGCTTTTCTTCACCTTTCAATTTCGTAATATCTTTCCCACGGAAGATAACAGATCCAGATGTAGGTTCATGCATGTTCATGATCGTTTTCACCAAGGTGGATTTACCACAACCAGACTCCCCTACGATGGCTAAGGTTTCTCCTCGCTCTACATCAATGGAAATACCATTACAAGCACGCAAGGTAGAACCGTCAGCAAGAGGAAATTCTTTCACAATATCTTGAATTTGCATAATAATATCAGACATAGCGTTTTCCTCCGATTTCCGGCACTGCATTGAGCAATTGCTTCGTATAGTCCGCTTGTGGATTGCGGATCACTTCTTCTGCTGGACCATATTCTACCACAGCCCCTTGTTTCATAACCACAATTTTGTCAGACATATGCGCCGCTACACCAATATTGTGGGTTACGATAATCATAGATGTTTTCTTTTCACGATTGATACGTAATAATTCTTCTACAATTTGTGCTTGCGTCGTTACGTCTAGAGCCGATGTAGGTTCATCTCCCAATAATAATTTCGGAGAGAATGTAATGGCCATGGCAATGCCTACCCGTTGGCGCATACCACCACTGAGTTCAAATGGATAGGACTTCATAATCGCCTCTGGGTGTGGCAAATTTGTAAGTGCCAACATTTCGATGGCCTTCTCCTCAGCTTCTTGCTTCGACATAGAACTATGTAATTGAATAAACTCTACGAATTGCTTACCTATGGTTTGAATAGGGTTCATCATGTTACCACTATCTTGGAAGATCATAGCAATATGATTCCCCCGTAAATCCAACCAATCTTTTGTAGAGAATGCTAGCAAATCCTTTCCATCGAAGGTAATGCTTCCTTCCGATACGCGACCTGTATTAGGCAGCACTCCCAAAAGGGCACGGATAACGGTAGTCTTACCGCTACCAGATTCCCCTACGATGGAGACAATCTCCCCTTCTGCCAAATCCAAGTTAACCCCTGCAATAGTAGGGTTTGGATTGTTGCCGTAGGTAACAGCTAAATTTTTAATACTAAGTAACATAACTATCCTTTCTGCCTATTTTGTAACTACTGCACTGAAAGTTACTATTTCATATATACAACAAGGGGAGGCCAAGTGCCTCCCGATTGTTGCGGACATCTGCAAAGGATTATTTTGCTGGTTTTACGTCTTTAGTCAACCAGTAGTAGTCTGTTGGGTACATTACTACATTTGTTAACCAAGTATTATTAACGATATTTGTTTTAGGGTAACCTAAGAACAATGCAGCACCATCATTCAACAAGATTTGTTGTGCTTCAATAATTAAGCTTTGACGTTTAGATTTATCGAATTCAACTGCTAATTGATCCATGATCGCATCGAATTTAGGATTGCTGTAACCAGAACCATTTTGAGGATTTTCACCGTTTAAGTTAGTTTTCCAGTACCATTTCAAGAAGATTTCTGGGTCACCAGTATTCGCTGTTACGATGTTAGAAATCAATAAATCATAGTCGCCATCGATACCCATTTTATCGATTAAGTTATAGTCAACAGATTCGATATTTACTTTGATACCGATTTTTTTCATATCTGATTGTACAGCTTCTGCATAGATAGGAAGTTCTTGACGGCTATTGTATACTACGAAACGTACTTCTAAGTTTTTGCCATCTTTATCTACGTAACCATCTCCATTCGTATCTTTCCAACCTGCTTCCGCCAATAATTGTTTGGAACGTTCAGGATTGTACGCATTAGGGTCTTTCAAGCCATCAAAACCATAATCCAAGCTTGGTGGAATTGGTGCTTTACCTGGAATGAAAGTGCCTTTTAACAATACTTCATTGTAGGATTTACGGTCAGTACCGCTAATGAACGCAGCACGAACTTTTTCGTCACCTAATACACCTTTTTGGTTGATACGAGCTAATACAGTACGTAAGGATGCGATTTCATCTACTTTGAATTTGCTGTCATTACGCATGGACTCAAGGTCGCCAGCGCCAATGTTAACAGCGAAGTCTACGTCACCGTTTTGTAATGCTAATGCACGAGTGGTAGGGTCATCGATAGATGGGATTTCTACTGTTTTGAAAGGAACTTCTCCATCCCAGTAGTTTTCGTTAGCTTCTACAACTGCTTTTTCTTTCGTGAAAGATTTCACTTTGTACGGGCCAGTACCGATAGGGCCTTCTTTAGCGAAGTCACGGCCAGCTTTTTCAGCAGCTACATCTACGATGATGAATAATGGGTCAGCCAAGAAACCAGGCACGTTTGGATATGGTTTATCAGTAGTGATAATCAAATTTTGACCATCTGCTTTGATATCTGTGTATTTGAAGAATGTAGCGGCCCGTTTATTTTTCTCGAAGGCACGCTCAATGGATTCTTTTACTGCTTCTGCGGTCACTTTATTGCCATTGGAGAATTTCGCTTTGTCGTTGATTTTGAACGTCCAAGTCAATTTATCTGCAGATACAGACCAGCTTTCTGCCAACCAAGGTTGTGTGTTCATTTTTTCGTCGAATTTAGCTAATGTTTCGCCAATACCATAACGCATAACTACCCAACCGAAGTAGTTTTGTGTTGGCTCCAATGTGTCTGCGAAGTTTGTAACACCAAATTTTACTACACTTTTGTCAGCTGGGCCAGCATTGTCGCTACCACAACCTGCAATCACGCCTAATGCCGCTACTGCCATAACACCAAATGTAGCATTACGAAGCCATTTTTTCCAACTTTGTTTCATCTTAAGTTCCTTTCTACAAAATTTACTACGCTATTAATGTGAATCTGTACTACGTGGATCTAGAATATCCCGTAGTGAATCGCCCCATAAATTGAAGATGGTAACCACAATGAAAATGGCCATCCCTGGATATAACATCAATTCTGGAGACGATAAAATATATTGACGGTTCTCATTGAGCATTAAGCCCCATTCTGGCGTTGGCGGCTGTGCACCAAATCCCAAGAAGGAAAGTCCCGCAATTTCCATCATCATAGTACCGATATCCATCGCCCCTGTAATGACAATCAAAGGCAATACATTCGGTAAAATGTGGCGCCATAAAATGGTCATTTGCTTTGTTCCATTCACTCTGGCTGCCGCTATAAAGTCATTATGGCGAAGTTTAATCACCGCAGACCGTATCAATCGTGCATACTTCGCCCAGCTCACCACAACAAGAGCCAAAATCGCATTGATGGCGCTACCACCCAAGATGCCGGCAATGGCAATAGCCAATACCACCCCTGGGAAGGATAACATAATATCTGTAAAGCGCATCAATACCAGCTCTACTTTACCCCCAAAGAATCCAGACAAAATCCCTACCACTGTACCAACAACAGCGGTTAAGATAACTAGGATGATAGTCATGAACAAGGAAGTTTGTGTGCCGTAAATGATACGAGAAAACGTATCACGTCCCAATTTATCAGTGCCCATGAGATGATCTGCAGACGGCTTTAAGAAGGCCTTTGACATATCTGCATTGAACGCATCATGCGGAGTGATATAGGGAGCAAATATAGCAATTCCTACTACGATAGCCACTAAAAGGGAGTAGAAAGAAAAGCGCTTGTGTTGCAGAATAAATTCTTTCATCTTATCCCCTCGCTTTCAATCGTGGATCTAATATAGAGTAGGACAGGTCTACCAAGAAGTTGATAGCTGTATAGATGAGGGCTACCCACAATACAAAGCCCTCGATGAGTGGATAGTCACGCATAGCAATGGCATAGACCGCCATTTTACCCATCCCTGGCCAAGAGAATACGATTTCGATAACCGCAGCCCCTGCTAAGAGCCAACCGATACCCATACCCATGATGGTAATCAAAGGTAATAAGGCATTTGGTAAGACATGTTTCCATAAAATTTGAGATTCACTCATGCCACGAGCTCTGGCACCCATCACGTAGTCTTGGTGCAATTCTTCGATGATCACCGTCCGTACTTGGCGTGTAAACTTGGCAGCCATCACTAGTGACAATGTGATAGCCGGTAAAATGAGTGCTTTGAAGCTAATCACAGAGGTCGCAATCGGTACCCAGTGCAATTTCAGTCCGAAGATATATAGCAACAGCATACCTAACCAGAAACTTGGCATGGACACATTAATGAATGCGAAGAATCGAATAATAAAGTCTGGTAGCTTATTGGCTTTTACCGCCGAATAAATCCCTAATGGAATCGACAGCAACACATTCAACAAGAATGCTGACACTGCTAATAAAGCTGTACCGCCCAAGCCTTCCAATAATTTGTCGGTCACTGGTTTTTTCCCTGAATAGGACGTTCCTAGATCACCTTGTACAGCACCTGCTACCCATCGCACATACTGTTCCATAAATGGACGATCCAAGCCCATCTCTTTTCGTGTAGCATCAATCATTTCCTGTGACACAATGGTGTCCCCTGCCTCCAGCACCATTAAGGCTGGATCCCCAGGAGCAATGTAGGTCAAGCAAAATGTCAGAAACGTAACCCCTATTAAGGTGACTAGCAATTGTGACACCTTACTTAGTATAGTTTTCAATCATCCACATCCTTCCCTTAATGTTAGTGAGCATACGTTGATGTAATTAATACGTACCAAAAAAAGAAAAGCCACCCTTTGGGTGGATCTACATTAAGTTAGCAAGGGCTATAGTTTAGACAATCTTACTCCATCTTGCCCATAACCCTATACAACTTTTAGCAATATCTCCCCCAAAATACTCTTCCCTTATTTAAGGTATTCATAGTCAATATCTACGCCCAACTATATTATAGATATTACATAAATATGTTAATTTCTTTTATCAAAAAAGTCAAATGACTAATGTGAATATTGCAAGACATGGAATGCATACTTGTTTGAAAGTGTACATTTCTAGGTATTTATCTGTGATTTATATCATTTTAAATCATTATTTTTACACAAATTGAAAACTATCTATATAGTAATTTTATTCATTTTGTATAATATTCATGACTTTTAAAGATAGATATAAGAAACTTTCATAATTAACCTGAATCGTGACATAAGAAAACACACCCCAGGGAGTCCCCTTAGGTGTGTTCCATTTTACTATGCAATTAAAAGAAATCGTTTTTCCAAAGCCAATAGCCTGCCAGCGCTGCAAAGCTTATGCCAATACCAATCACATACTCAAAGCCATATTCCGTATCAGCAAATGGCACTGGTACATTGATACCCCACAAGCTAAAGATGGCCGTTGGTACAGCTAACATAATTGTCATGGCTGCCAATAATTTCATAACTAAGTTTAAATTGTTAGAAATAATTGATGTAAAGGCATTCATCATATTCATCAAAATATTAGAATACATTTCAACCATTTCCACGGCCTGCTTGTTTTCGATAATCACATCTTCTAATAGGTCTTCATCT
>ERZ773250.137-NODE-137-length-47920-cov-11.415565_pt1 | contig 47920 bp, 33 predicted proteins | sample MGYA00511258_ERZ773250 | MGnify/ENA primary metagenome ERZ773250 (study PRJEB29015, sample SAMEA2738164) | human oral metagenome | biome: human oral; feature: human-associated habitat; material: saliva | place: China | collected 2187 ... | reverse complement strand
CTCCTGCCACTATGTGGTAATACTACACAAAATGAACGCTTTCGCTCTCAGTTAGAAGCGTCTTTACCTTTACGGAAACAGCTTTGGCAACAGACAATAAAACAAAAAATCCTTAATCAAGAGTATGTGCTACGGACAAATACAGATAAGGAAACCAATTGTATGCGTGTATGGTCTAATGATGTACGTAGTGGAGACCCTGATAACCTTGAAGCAAGAGCTGCTGCTTATTATTGGAGAAACGTCTTTACAACATATCCGAACTTTGTAAGAGACAGAGAAGGAGTCCCTCCTAATAACCTCTTAAATTATGGTTATGCTATTCTTCGTGCCATAATAGCACGAGCATTAGTAGGAAGTGGTTTGCTGCCAACCTTAGGAATCCATCATCATAATAGGTATAACGCCTATTGTCTTGCTGATGATATTATGGAACCCTATCGCCCTTATGTTGATCAATTAGTGTTAGATATCATTCAATGCAACTTAGAAATATCTGATATCACACGAGATTTAAAAATGCAACTTCTCGGTATTCCAATGTTAGATGTAGTAATAAATGGTAAGCGCAGTCCTTTAATGATTGCAGCCCAACAAACTACAGCCTCACTTGCAAAATGTTTTGCAGGGGAATGTAAACGCATTAGTTACCCAGAAATGTAAACTTATATGTCAGGATTTGAGCGCTTCAGTGAGTACCGAATTATGTGGATTCTTGTATTCTTTGATCTACCAACGGAAACCAAGAAAGAGAAGAAAGCCTATACAGATTTCCGGAAATCCCTTATAAAGGATGGATTCACTATGTTTCAGTTTTCTATATATGTACGACATTGTGCAAGTATGGAGAATGCAGAAGTACACATGAGACGTGTTCGTGCATTATTACCTAAGATAGGAAAAGTAGGGATACTTTGCATCACTGACAAACAATTCGCCAACATTCAACTCTTCTATGGACAAAAGACACAAACTCCAAATGCTGCTGGACAACAATTAGAACTATTTTAAAACAACCCAATATCATTAAAAAAGAAGAAAGGAAATAGATAATTCATAGTATCAAAACAATGAAATTAATTTTGATAACTTTTGCTGTCATTTTAACATTCGCTTCTAACTCATTGTAATCAAGGAATTTATTAATGGAGGAGAAATGACAAGAATGACAGCAAAATTGATTATATAAAAATTTGCATACTTATAGTGTGCTAAGAGACACACAGAAAAAAATTATAAATCATAGCACCCTCATATTTACTCTACAAGGCTTTTCGTTGAAACATCATTTCTTTCCATTTGGAAAAATAATCTTAGCTTTGAAAGAATTGCTGATACAGATTACGAGATGACTACAGATTATGGAGTTGTACACGTAGAAAACATTCTCTTCCATAAGCATACAAAGGAAAAAAGATATCTACCATAAAACAAGAAAAATCACATATCAGAATAAGACCAAGAAAGGGAAAATCAGATTATATATCTCTGCTGACCAATGATTATCAGATGGCGGCAGAAGATATAATAGCTATCTATAAGAAACGATGGCTAATAGAGAACTTATTTAAGCAATTAAAACAGAATTTTCCTCTAAGATACTTCTATGGAGAGAGGGCGAATGCTATAAAAATACAAATATGGATTACACTTATAGCCAATCTGTTTATAACACTTGTGAAGAATAAAATAAAGAGACCCTGGAGCTTCTCAGGCTTGGCTACAATGATAAGAATTCTACTTATGAGTTATGTATCAATACAAAGTTTCTTTGAGCAGCAACATAGAGATTGGGAAAGATTGATTACCCAGGTAAAAGCCCCGCCAGAAGAGCTGTCATTGGTCTAGGGGGGGTATTTGAAATTAGAACTAATCATGAGTATTTCAGCAGGGTTGGGAGAGAATATTGCAGCATATAGTGGTTTTATCGGACAGCAATATATTACAATACAGTCGCTTTAATCAATATACAATACAAAAAATCCCATTCAAAAGGAATGGGATTTTGAGTTGTGGATCAAAATTTATTTTTACAACAACTTTATATGTCGCTAACACACAATGCTTTACCACATATCAGGTTGTTATTGATACCACAAAGGTAAGACTTTTCAAGCAAATCACAACTGAAAAAAGTTGATTTGATTTTATTTTGGCGTTGTTATTGATACCACAAAGGTAAGACTTTTCAAGCAAATCACAACAGGTAAGTCTTCTGACCTTGGCGTACATCGGTTGTTATTGATACCACAAAGGTAAGACTTTTCAAGCAAATCACAACTGCAGAAACAAGATCTGAAAATAAAAGCGGTTGTTATTGATACCACAAAGGTAAGACTTTTCAAGCAAATCACAACTAGTATAGAGAACGTTTATAATTTTGGTAAGTTGTTATTGATACCACAAAGGTAAGACTTTTCAAGCAAATCACAACAAGGCTTGGTATGACAAGTATTACCCAGCTGTTGTTATTGATACCACAAAGGTAAGACTTTTCAAGCAAATCACAACGAACTTTATTCGCCGAAACGTCCTATTCGTGTTGTTATTGATACCACAAAGGTAAGACTTTTCAAGCAAATCACAACTCGGTGAAGCCTTTATCATAGGATACGATGTTGTTATTGATACCACAAAGGTAAGACTTTTCAAGCAAATCACAACTGATGCTGGTATTAATCCTTACATAGCTGCGTTGTTATTGATACCACAAAGGTAAGACTTTTCAAGCAAATCACAACGGATGCAGGTTTAAGTGTCGCTGCGCTCTCGTTGTTATTGATACCACAAAGGTAAGACTTTTCAAGCAAATCACAACACATTCAAGGAAAGGTCCTTGCTAATAAGCGTTGTTATTGATACCACAAAGGTAAGACTTTTCAAGCAAATCACAACCTGCGCTCTGTGATTGCTGGTATACATATAGTTGTTATTGATACCACAAAGGTAAGACTTTTCAAGCAAATCACAACACTAAATTCTTCATGTTTTTTATTGTTTTAGTTGTTATTGATACCACAAAGGTAAGACTTTTCAAGCAAATCACAACACCTCCGCCGAAGTCAATCCGCTAACCTTGGTTGTTATTGATACCACAAAGGTAAGACTTTTCAAGCAAATCACAACGTAAGCTTGGTTGGTGGGGTATCCCTCTCGGTTGTTATTGATACCACAAAGGTAAGACTTTTCAAGCAAATCACAACTTGTTCTGCGCACCAACGATAGAAACGTTCGTTGTTATTGATACCACAAAGGTAAGACTTTTCAAGCAAATCACAACAAGCTGCCCAATAGCTTTGTCAAGCATTACGTTGTTATTGATACCACAAAGGTAAGACTTTTCAAGCAAATCACAACGCCGTGTTTGGTCTTGCATTGGTAGCGATTGTTGTTATTGATACCACAAAGGTAAGACTTTTCAAGCAAATCACAACACAATGCCGCTCTCAGCTTTCCACTGATGGTTGTTATTGATACCACAAAGGTAAGACTTTTCAAGCAAATCACAACTGGCTTTCCCTATTGCTGCTCTCTTAACTGTTGTTATTGATACCACAAAGGTAAGACTTTTCAAGCAAATCACAACCTCACGCATTAACTTAGAACAATCTCCTGAGTTGTTATTGATACCACAAAGGTAAGACTTTTCAAGCAAATCACAACTCAAGCCAATCCATATAATCATCCCAATCTGTTGTTATTGATACCACAAAGGTAAGACTTTTCAAGCAAATCACAACCCAACGATATACACACGTTTTTCACCGAGAGTTGTTATTGATACCACAAAGGTAAGACTTTTCAAGCAAATCACAACGACCATTCAACGGAAGTTTATATCAACAAGTTGTTATTGATACCACAAAGGTAAGACTTTTCAAGCAAATCACAACCCCCTCGTACTCTGCCCACTCATCTTCAAGTTGTTATTGATACCACAAAGGTAAGACTTTTCAAGCAAATCACAACCAATTGTTTATAAGTGTTTGCGGCTTCATCGTTGTTATTGATACCACAAAGGTAAGACTTTTCAAGCAAATCACAACATGGCTTGTATGAAGATGACTTCCATGCTAGTTGTTATTGATACCACAAAGGTAAGACTTTTCAAGCAAATCACAACATGTAACTGCGATACTTATTTTTCGATCTGTTGTTATTGATACCACAAAGGTAAGACTTTTCAAGCAAATCACAACATAAATGGAATGCCCTTAAGCTTTGTTTCGTTGTTATTGATACCACAAAGGTAAGACTTTTCAAGCAAATCACAACAAGTCTTTTGGTCCTGGTGCATTTAATCCAGTTGTTATTGATACCACAAAGGTAAGACTTTTCAAGCAAATCACAACATGTGGCGAACATACTTATACAAATATGGGGTTGTTATTGATACCACAAAGGTAAGACTTTTCAAGCAAATCACAACAAAAGCGAGTTTATTAATTAACTCGTTATTGTTGTTATTGATACCACAAAGGTAAGACTTTTCAAGCAAATCACAACCTTCGTGAAGAGCGTGCCACCGATTGCAGGGTTGTTATTGATACCACAAAGGTAAGACTTTTCAAGCAAATCACAACTGAGAGTTTCGTCCCATCCTTACCATCTTGTTGTTATTGATACCACAAAGGTAAGACTTTTCAAGCAAATCACAACTTAAAAGAAAATGGAAAATTTTAATAGGTGTTGTTATTGATACCACAAAGGTAAGACTTTTCAAGCAAATCACAACACCACTTTGTTTGTACTCTCAACTTTTTTGTTGTTATTGATACCACAAAGGTAAGACTTTTCAAGCAAATCACAACGGAAGAATAGCGTATAAAACTCATGAAGTCGTTGTTATTGATACCACAAAGGTAAGACTTTTCAAGCAAATCACAACAGGGAAGGTAAATCTGCAATAAGATTACGCGTTGTTATTGATACCACAAAGGTAAGACTTTTCAAGCAAATCACAACTTAATAATCGTGGTAAAAAAATGGCAGCGTTGTTATTGATACCACAAAGGTAAGACTTTTCAAGCAAATCACAACTCAATTATACCGATTTTGCTTCTAAAGTCGTTGTTATTGATACCACAAAGGTAAGACTTTTCAAGCAAATCACAACTGGCGTGCATATTCTGTCAGACATTCCTGGTTGTTATTGATACCACAAAGGTAAGACTTTTCAAGCAAATCACAACCCCGCCATCTCATTCAACTCACGCTTAGCGGTTGTTATTGATACCACAAAGGTAAGACTTTTCAAGCAAATCACAACAATCTTACCATGAACTCTGCTTCCGCTTACGTTGTTATTGATACCACAAAGGTAAGACTTTTCAAGCAAATCACAACGCGACCTATATATCGCACATTCGTACACGTGTTGTTATTGATACCACAAAGGTAAGACTTTTCAAGCAAATCACAACTATGTGTTGCTACGTTGACACGACCATGTGTTGTGCTTGACATGAAAACAATAGATTGTTGTTATTGATACCACAAAGGTAAGACTTTTCAAGCAAATCACAACTCACGAGAAGAAACACTACCATCTGTTAAGGTTGTTATTGATACCACAAAGGTAAGACTTTTCAAGCAAATCACAACTCGATAGAAGTGAGAGTTTTAAGAGTAGAGGTTGTTATTGATACCACAAAGGTAAGACTTTTCAAGCAAATCACAACTATCGCAAAGTAGTTTCACGCTGTTTTGCAGTTGTTATTGATACCACAAAGGTAAGACTTTTCAAGCAAATCACAACAAGCATTCGCTACTGATGCTTCTGTACGTGTTGTTATTGATACCACAAAGGTAAGACTTTTCAAGCAAATCACAACAAGGGTCTTCTTCGCAAGTGCATCCTTCAAGTTGTTATTGATACCACAAAGGTAAGACTTTTCAAGCAAATCACAACATTCTGAAAGAAGATTAGATAAACAACCAGGTTGTTATTGATACCACAAAGGTAAGACTTTTCAAGCAAATCACAACACTCTGGTGCTAAAGTAGCTGCTAATAGTGTTGTTATTGATACCACAAAGGTAAGACTTTTCAAGCAAATCACAACAAATTCCTGTTCTGTTTGAGTATCACCGCAGTTGTTATTGATACCACAAAGGTAAGACCTTTCAAGCAAATCACAACTCTTCGTCGTCGTCAGCTAACTGTTGTCCCGTTGTTATTGATACCACAAAGGTAAAACTTTTCAAGCAAATCACAACTTATCATTTATTATACTTTCTCGTCACAATGGGGATTGCTATTAATACCACAAAGATGGTATTTTTAGATGAAAAAGACTATTTGCAAGGATTTTTGTAATAATTACAAGGGATATTCTTTGCCGTTTACGGGGAATTATATATCTTTGCCGACGATTTCAAAACGAGGAGTGAAAGACTACTGTTAACGAAGTTCTAAAGACAAAGGGACAAGGGTTTTAGTGGGTTACATTCTGAGTGAGAAAACGAGCTCATTATAGGATAAAAGCAAATTCATAATAAACTAAAGGCATGTTCATTATAGGATAAAAGAAAATTCATAATAAACTAAAGGCATGTTCATTATAGGATAAAAGAAAATTCATAATAAACTAAAAGCATGTTCACAAAAGGATACAAGCAAAACCATCACAAAATAAGAGAGAATTCATTGATAAGATAAAAGCAAGTTCATAATAAGATAAAAAGCTAATTCGTCATAGAATAAAGAGGAAAGGTAGCACTTACTTGAAGCGAGCTCATAAAAGAATGCGTGGATAAGCAAGGCTATAACAGTATAAAGTAGCAAACGATTCTACCATAACATAAGTGGAAAGAAAACTTAATTAGAGTAAGTAAAGGACCTACTTATCGCTAAAATGAGACTTAATTAGAATAAGTAAAAGGCCTACTCATAGTATCCAGAAAGCTGAATTAGAGTAAGTGAAAGGCCTGCTCACTGTAAATAGAAAGCCTAATTAGAATGATCAAAAGGCCTACTCATAATAGATGGGGAGTCTAATTAGAGTAAGTGAAAGGCCTACTTATCGTAAAAAAGAGGCTTAATTAGGGTAAGTGGAAGGCTTAAACATAGCAGATGGAAAATAAAAAAATAGTGGACAAAAAGCTAAGAACTGGCAGAGAGAAATATAAAAGAGTGTTTATTAAATTCATGATATAAATCAGTAACAGATTATGAGTAAAGTTAATTTATTATTAGACTTCGTTCTAAATACCGCAGCATCGCTGAAAGGTACAGGTATTCATTTAATACGTATAGCAATCTTCATCATCTTTGTATGGATTGGTGGGTTGAAGTTTTGGAACTATGAGGCAGAGGGTATTGTGCCATTCGTGGCAAACAGTCCATTTATGAGCTTCTTCTACACCAAGAAGGCACCAGAGTATAAGGACTACAAGCTCAAAGAAGGCGAGTTTGACAAGGTCAAGCACGACTGGCATGAAGCCAACAACACCTACACTTTCTCTCATGGTTTAGGTATTGCCATTATGTCATTTGGCATTTTAACCTTATTAGGTATCTGGTTTCCAAAGATTGGTTTCGTTGGTTCAGGACTTGTCATTCTCATGACGTTTGGCACGTTGTCCTTCCTTGTCACGACTCCCGAAGTATGGGTACCCGACTTAGGAAGTGGCGAGCACGGGTTCCCGTTACTTACTGGTGCGGGTCGTCTGGTTATCAAGGATGTATGTATTCTGGCCGGAGCGGTCGTTGTCTTGGCCGATTGTGCGCAACGAATCCTTAAAAAGAATAAGAGATAAAACGATTAAAACGACGAGGGGGATGTGGCGACACATCCCCTTTTTTAGTCTCACTCGTTAAATACTTCGGCAACTGTTCTGTTACTTTTATCAAAGAAAGAACATTACACATTATACCGTCTCACCATGATATACAATATTAATGTATCAACCTATCTCCCTTCTCCGACCTACGCATATAACAGAAAGAACGTTTCCGCTGCCCATAAACTGAATATTTACGCCACGACAAGAGGGTCTGTCTTTCGCAAGATTGTCCTAAAATAATCCTTTCTTAACCATCTTTCTCTATCATACGGAGCCTCAACATCGTGTGTACAAATCCTCTACACAACATTTGAAAGCGGTAAAAAACACTCACAGATAAGCCTTTCAAGGGTTTATCCGACCACTCGAATAATGTTTCAAGCATCCCATTACACATCTCGGAGAACACCTATAAAACCATGAAAAAACGTTACATAATATCGAGTTAAACACCCTCAACACAAGGGTATAACCTCCCCTATCACCAGCATCATAACCTCCAAGTAATCAACACATTACAGACAGCATTCGAGAAGACGCCCTTCTTGCCTCAAGAAGGGCCTTCTCTGCATGCAAGAAGGGCATGTTCTCGAACGTAGAAGGGCCTCTTCTATCACCTTAAAGAGCATGTACTATAAATAAGAGGGGAGAAAAATGTTGACAAGGGGAGAAGGAGGATGTGGGGACCTCCCCCAACCCCTCCGAAGGAGGGGAGCCCAACCCTGCCATGAGAAAGTACACGATATTTGTTTTTGTGGGTATGAAATATACTGTTACTAACAAGCTGCTTTAAGACTCAATACTAAACAACTTGTATCCACATAACCATTTTATCAACACCTAACAGTCAACACCTAACACCCACGAAAGCACTTCATCAACACCTAACATTAAACACCTAACACCCAACACATCAACATCTAACACCCACGAAAGCACTTCATCAACACCTAACATTAAACACCTAACACCCACAAAAGCACTTCATCAACACCTAACATTAAACACCTAACACCCAACACATCAACACCTAACACCCAACACATCATCACCTACCACCCAAGAAAACATCCAATAAAACCCTCTCAGACGCCACTTTTCTACAAACAATATATGATATCAGCATCTATTCTCAGAGTAATTCGTTATCTTTGCAGACAAAGTTGAATCCAATGACTACGGAATACAATATACAGGCAAAGGTGCGTCTTCTTATCAACTGGCTCTGTTTGATACTACTATTCGTTATCACAGGCTGCAAGGAGACAGTCCCTTCACGGTCGTTATCAGAGCGGGAATTCCACTATGCCGACCGTTTGTCTGCGTTGTCTATAGACAAGACTGGCTATTGGATTGGCGGAGAGACGGGTGTTATATGGCATATTAATGGAGACGAAAGGAAACGTTATTACACAGGACTCGACCGCATCTATGACGTAGAACGCGACCCAGCACACCCTAATCAGATATGGATTGCATCACGAAATGCCGGTCTGCAGTTATGGAATATAGCTGCCGACACACTCCTCCATCAGCTTACGTACGACATTCCAGGCAAGGGTAGCCGCTATTCTCCCTACGATATAACGATTACAGACAAGCACCTCTATGTCGCTACGTCACAAGGTCTTTTCTCCATGCCTATCAGTCAGCCGCAGCAAGGACTGACCCTACTCTACCCTATCAAAGCGACGTCAGCAACCCAGTGTTGCGAACCCTTCTTGGTCAACAATCTCTGCCCCATTGATGACAAGTGGCTCTTTGCTGCCACACAGGCCGGAGTAATAAGCATAAACCTACACACGCAGAAGAGAGAACTACGTCATAAAGGTGAGAATATACGCAAGGTAGCCTTCTATGACGGTCACCTCTGTATTCTTTCTGACAATCAACTAACGATAGAAAACATCAACGGAGCAGACAGCAAGCACTTTCCACTGCCCCAGTCGGTGCTATCCTTTTATAAAGCAGGCTCGACCTACTATTTCATCACATCATCGAGAATACTCTTATCCGACAATTTAGAGCGTTTTGTCAGTATTCCTCTCCGCAATAATGTACCCGACAATCCACATCGGATAACCATTGCCGACGATGGAAACGGCTTCTCCATCCTCCTTACAAAGAACGCTCTATGGCGCATCCCCCACCATCTTGGCATCTTCAATGCCAACCCTCCTGTCGTTGCAGCATGTAGGATGGGTAATGACCTCATCTATGTAAACAACCAGCACGAGCTGTTTCGCCAGAAAGCCGACGAACTCATAGCCAAGAAGGTATATGACTTTGAAGACGACGAGTTGCCAAAAGAGATGTTTGCCGATGGCGAAGACATCTATTACTATACGGCTAATAATCAGGTGTTCAGGCTCAGCATTGGCGAACAATACCTTATCAACCAGCTCTTCAAGCGTCCACAACTACTGACACAACCAAGGACACGTATCACCTCGATGGCCCTTCTGTCCCATGCGAACAAACTGCTACTTGGTGTGCAAGACTATCTGCTGTCAGTAGACTGCCGTAATGGGAAGACAGACACGGTGAAGTCGATGAATAACAGGTATATTACAGCCTTCTATCAAAGCCCAGAAAGTGGCAAGATATACATCTCGACCCTTAATCACGGTGTGTTTGTCAGCAAGGGAAAGCAGGTGGAACGCATCGCAGGAACCGAGCACATGGTGTTTGTCAATAGTCTCTGCACCTACAATTCGCCACGCCCTCGCCTACTCCTCCTCACCAATCACTATCTACAAATACAAGGAGCTGACTCCATTCGGACCGATGGAAGCAATCAAATCTTTTGTATCAATGACAGTATTGTCTATACGATACCAGAGATGGGGATACATAAATACAAGATAAAAAACAACCGACTCTACGATTGTGGTAGTTTCTTTGATGACATACACTTCAATGCTCAGGCCGCTTTCAGCCTTAACAACACGCTCTACATTGGTTCCGACCTTGGCGTGATACAGTTGACTCCAGGCAAAGAGGAGGCTGCCAAGTGGATTACCTTTGATAATAAAGCCCCCAGCCTACAACTTATTGGCATCATCCTCTTCACGATGATGAGTATAATAGGTATCATTCTCTTCAGCTATCGTAGGCACAAGACATTGACTTACAAGCAGCTCCAGTTAAGAAAGGACGACCTTCGCCATCGCTTAGAAGCGTTGGCAGGCCTAAAAGACAGACTGACAGAGAACGAACAAAACACACTTGAAGCTATTAGTAATGAGATAGAAACGATTAACATCAGTTCTCAAAGTCTACGAGCTAACAATGAGCTGTTCGCCAACCTGTCGGCCCGTATTGCCCGATTAAACCGTGACACAGCCCTCCAGATGGTGAAGTTTCTTAACGAACAGATCGAACGCATCAAACAATACGAAGTGTATGAATGTAGTCAGATGATACACGACTCGGAAGAAGCCCGTAGCACAGATAACATCGAAATCATCATCGAACAATGCAAAAAGAACGAGGTGTGGCTCAATCATATACAAGAGATTAAGGAGCGACTCGATAAGTTCTATCGGTCGACCGAAGGCACGCTCGTCCTCAACGGACTGAACGATGGCATGAGAGAAAGGCTGCAACATATACAAGAAGCAACCAAACATCTGACGATAGCTGAGGTCTATTCAGACTTTATCGTGGTCAAGGAACAATACGAAAACATCTTTACTCCTAAGGGGTTAAAGGTTATTCGCGATTATATCTCAACCAATATCGTAGAATTGCAACGGCTGAAAGGCTATGAAGAGATGGCTGAAAGCCTATTAAATGAACTGCAAACAATAGAGAAAGATATCGACAATCGTGACCGTATCGTACTATTGCGTCTGTTGCAAACTATCGACAATCGCATCACACAAATCAAGTACTTAAATACGCTCCAACAGCTGATAGAAGAATATACCACCATACACGACAATATAAAAAAGGAGAATGAAGAGCGGAGAATGAAGAAATTTCATTCAAAACTCTTTGCTGACATCGACTCTGCTACACGTGATGTCACAGACCAGATAGCGCAAATATCAGAGCAATTCTTCATTAGCTTTGCCACAACAGACAAAGATGTGTGCCAAGAGATATTCCACTTTACGAGCGTAAACAGCCAGCAAGTGCGAGTACTCATACTGCTGCTTGCAATGCCAAGAGTGAAGCGTACACTCCTGCCGGGGATGTTAGGTATCTATGGAAACCTAAACCCTGTTGTCAGTCGACTCTATCATAGTAAGATAGGAGATAACAAGACGCTACTCGACGACTATTGTAAGCGTAATACAAGTAGTATCGTCAATTATATTACAAAGCTATCAGAATAGATCTAACCACTGACAACCAGCATATTAAGAATAGTTGCATCCATTTATTTTAGACAAATAATAGGATGCAACTATTTTTATTTAGCCTTTTAATATACCTTTGCAACAACAGAAACAAATTGTCTTTTAATTAATTCAAAATTATAAATTCAAATCTATTATGATGACAAAGAAAACCTTAGTCGTTGGTCTGCTGGCTATGTTCTCAGTGACCACTTTCGCACAGACAACTACAAAGAAGATTAAAGACGTTCGTACACAGCCCGACCTCTACTACCTTCAGGACGGCCAACAGGCAAGTTCTCTCGAACTACTTCCTGCTCCTCCGCAGCCAGGTAGCATCCAGTTCCTTTACGATCAGGCTCAATATCAATGGGGAAAGATGCAGCGCGACACCCCACGAGGCGACCAAGCAGCAGCTGACGCACGTGTAGGTGGCGACGGAGTACCTAATGCCTTCTCTGAAGCCTTCGGTATTAAGATTAGCAAAGAGACAACTCCAGAGATCTACAAGCTCGTCTTGAATATGCGTGAGGACGCTGGCGACTTGGCTACACGCAGTGCTAAAGACCACTACATGCGTGTTCGTCCATTCGCTTTCTACAAAGAGATGACTTGCAACCCAGAGCAACAACAGGAGCTATCAACCAATGGTTCTTATCCATCTGGCCATACGGCTATCGGTTGGGCAACTGCTCTTGTACTCTCAGAGATTAATGTCGACCGTCAGAATGAGATACTTGAACGTGGCTATCAGATGGGCCAGAGCCGTGTTATCTGCGGTTATCACTGGCAGAGCGACGTAGATGCAGCACGCATTGTCAGTGCTGCTGTCGTAGCACGTCTCCATGCTGACCCTGCTTTCCAAGAGCAGTTAGCTAAGGCGAAGAAGGAGTTTGCGAAGCTAAAGAAGGAGGGTAAGATTGCAAAAAGCACCTTTAACACTGCCAACTAAGCCGTAAAGGAAAAGCGAGAAAGGAGTTAGCTTCGTCTGATGATATCAACTATCTGTCAGAGACTTAACTCCTTTCTCTCCCTCAACCTATCACTCTCTTTAGAATAGAAAACCTAATTTTATAGAATATAGACAACATAAATACATCTATGAAAAGAATTATCCTTATGGCAGCCTGTGGCTTAATGGCCTGTACAGGTGCCTTTGCTCAAGACGAAGAGCCAAAGTTAGTAGTTAAACCCTCAGGTCGTATCCTCATGGATGCAGGTGTTATGCACTCAACAGACGAGACACTTAACGACCAACTTAACGATGGTGTTGCCATCCCAGACGTACGTATGGGAGTCAGCGCAACCTACGGTAAATGGAAAGCTAAGGTCGATGTCGGTTATGCTCGACAAAGTCTTTCTCTCAAGGACATCAGCCTCGACTACAATTTCGACAAAGAGAACCTTATTCGTATGGGCTACTTTGTACATCAGTATGGCCTCCAGAGCGGTACATCCTCAAGCTTTAAGATTTCGATGGAGGAGCCTTTAGCCAACCAAGCCTTCTTCAATAGCCGTTTGATAGGTGCTATGTACGTGCATGCTGGCGATAAGTTCCACGCTACAGCATCAGTGTTTGCTGAGAACGACGCTATGAAGATGACCACTGATAAGCTCGGTAACGAGGCATGGGGTGCGATGACACGATTGGTATGGCGCCCATTGACTGAGCGTGGTAAGATTTTCCATATCGGTATCAGTGGTGCTTACGAGTCACCACGTTATAACAAGACTGCTGCTCTCAGCCATAAGTCTTACACCTTAAGAGCTCCTTTCCCAACACGTATAGCCAACGTCGCAGCTCAAGAAGCTACCATCTCTGACGCTAAAGCACTATGGAAGTTCTCTCCAGAAATGAACCTTGCGGTTGGTAACTTTGGTCTTGAAGCTCAGTATTTCTACGTAGGTATCAAGCGTGACAACGCCATGCCAAACTACAGTGCATGGGGTGCTTATAGCAATGTACGCTACTTGCTCAAGGGTCAAGGTTATACTTATACCAAGGCAGATGCGGGTATTGCCACCCCAGACCCAGGTTCTTTGGAGCTTGTTGCGGCCTATAACTACTCAACCTTAACGGACAAGAACGCCAATATCTACGGTGGTAAGGTAAACGATTGGTCGTTGACTTTCAACTATTACCTCAATAAGTACATGATTTGGCGAGTACGTGGTTCTATCACACGGGCCACTGACAACGCTGCATTCAACAATAATACGTTCTCTATCTTAGAGACTCGTCTACAGATAAAGTTCTAAAACTCTGATAATTCACAACCTATTGTCGCACACTATGGGTTGTGGATTATGACTTAATAAAGTATTACTACAATGAGAAAAATCAATTCTTTCGTCCTCCTTCTGATACTGGCTCTACTCTGCCCAGTATTGGCTCAGGCACAGCTTCAGCGTTCTGACGCTTTCAAAGAGAAATATAAACTAAAAGAGGTTGTTATCCTCTCTCGTCATAACATCCGTTCACCGCTTTCAACCAATGGTTCTGCACTGAGCAAGATGACGCCACACGAGTGGACAAACTGGTCATCGGCTGCCAGCGAGCTAACGCTCAGAGGCGGTGTGTTAGAGACTGAGATGGGACAGTTCTTCCGCAAGTGGACCATCGAGACAGGGCTGTTCAAAGACAATTATGTACCTTCTATTGATGAGGTAAACGTGTATGCTAACTCCATGCAACGCTGTATCGCTACGGCACAATACTTCTCAAGTGGGTTCATGCCAGTGGCTGGCTTACGTGTAAACCACCGTTATGTTCCTTCAAAGATGGACCCAATCTTCTTCCCACGTCTTACTAAGAGTACACCTGCCTTCCGCTCTGAAGCAATGAAGCAAATCAACGCCATGGGTGGAAAAGAGGGTCTTGTTGGTATCAACAAGGGATTAAAAGATAGCTACGACCTCATTGCGAAGGTCTTAGACATGAAGCAAAGCGAGTATTATAAGAAAGGAGAAGTAAAGGACTTCACCACCAACGACACCCAAATCACGCTCGAACTCAATCAGGAACCAGGCATGAAAGGTTCGTTGAAGAATGCTAACTCGGCCTCTGATGCGTTTATCCTTCAGTATTATGAGGAGCCTGATGGCGTGAAGGCAGCCTTTGGTCATAAGCTCACAACGGACGATTGGACTAAGATCGCTAAGGTGAAAGATGTCTATGGAGACGTTCTTTTCACAGCACCTATCGTAGCTGTCAACGTTGCTCACCCTCTTCTACAGTATATGTACGATGAGTTAAACGACAAAGACCGTAAGTTTACCTTCCTCTGTGGCCACGACTCAAACATTGCCAGCGTCGATGCTGCCCTTGGAGTAGAGGAGTATTCACTCCCAAACTCTATCGAGAAGAAGACACCTATCGGTTCAAAGCTTGTTATAGAGAAGTGGGTTGATGCTACAGGAAAGGCTTTTATAGCCGTAAACCTCGTTTATCAGAGTACTGACCAGCTCAAGCAGATGTCATTACTCGACCTCCAACACGCTCCACAGATTTTCTCTTTGAAGCTGAAGGGGCTCAATCAGAATGCTGACGGACTATATACTTTCGAGGATGTCAACGCTCGCTTCCTCCAAGCTATCCGTGCATACGATGATATTAAGTAAATAAGTAGTGGACAAGTAGACGAGTTTTAGGAGTTAACAAGTAGACGAGTTACTTGTGATGTAACCCATCACTCGTTCCTCTGTTATTATGTCTTTCATGTAAGTTGACAAGTTAACACGTTACAAGTAAACGAGTTAATTGTTCTGTTACCACCCCCTTCCGTTCCTATGTTACTATGTCTCTCTTACAAGCAACTCGTTAACTCGTCTACTCGTCCACCTTGTCTACTTACTCTGTTACCCTGTCTTTCTTACAAGCAGCTCGTTAACTCGTCTACTCGTCAACCTTGTCTACCAGTCTACTCTCGCCAACCATACTTATACATCGTATATCCGTCTGTCCCTTTCCCATCCCCAACATATCTGAAAGAAGAAGGGAAGGCACCCTTGACAATAAGCTCTGTAGCATACTCATAACCAAAGGTATCAGCATCAACAGCTATCATATGCCAAGGATAATACACATGGTTCTTGTCCTTTGCATAATTCTCACTCTCCTTGTCGATTGTCTTATTCACATAAAAAGTGCTGATATCCACATCTTTCATAGGCTTAACATATCTGACAAGGACGGCCGAATCGCCTAAAGCAGCATAGATTTTATCATTATGCCGCCAATAGAAACCGATCCGTTCGTTCTCTTTCAATTGCCTCCAATGCCCACGTTCCTTATAATCACCGTAGGGTTTACAGGCCACAAGGAGCAATAAAGTAACAAGAATAAACACGTGTCTCATATCCTTATAGACTTTATCAGAGTAGGACAAACAGCTGATTGACAGCGATTACTTCAGATACTCATCATCGCGAACAAGCACCTTTTCTATCTTACCAACATACATCGTGTGAAGATTTCCTTCTGGATAAGCCTGCTCGAAAATGTCTTTATCAACAAAGCCACTCTCTTTTAAGTCGGCAACATACTCTTTCTTACAGATAAGAACCATCTTTGCTTCCTTAAAATAAACACTATTATCGGCAAAAACCTTTGTCAGTCCTGCTTTCTCTATCTTGTCTTCATCACGTCCAGAGACCGTACCGAGATAAGCCATCTGCTTCTTGAAAGATGCGTCCATGACACAGAGTGTGAAATAGTCTTCCCTGTCCACGAATGTCTTTGTATATCTACTGGCACGGATATAGGTCACTGCTGTTGGGTCGTTATGGCCCCACATACAGCCAAGGTGTCCCCAACTGATTGTCATAGTGTTACATCCATCCTGCTCATTACCCGCTGTGACTAACATCCACTCCCTACCTAAGAGGTTGAATGGATTGAACTTTAAGTCCTTATAACTTACTTCCTTCATCCTTATAAATTATTTATTATACCAATAAAAACTTTTACCACATACAAAAGTAAGACTTTTATATGGTTAAACAAAGTACTCTGAGAAAAATTTTGGGACAGGGGAACAGGACAAGGGAACAGGCTGCTTATCGAGAAGACAGAGTAACAGAGTAAGTTGACAAGGTGGACGAGTAGACGAGTTAACGAGCTGCTTGTCCCGCATCGGCAGGTTCACCAGTCTACTCAACTCACTTATCCACATAAACTTTTGTAGTTTTTCCAACATAATATTTGTCAGTTTATTGCAAAATGTGTACCTTTGCAATCAAACTAAGGCAGTCACCCATATAAAATCGGGTGATTTGTTATGAAAAGAGAGTAGAGATTTAAGTATAAATAGATAAAAGATAGACACAGTGGATTCAGTTTATAACAAATTAATAGAGTTAGGTATTCGTCCATCTGTTCAGCGTGTAGCAATCATGAACTATCTCGCTACACATCATACTCACCCTACTGTTGAGGAAGTATTCCTTGCTTTAAAGAAGAAACTCCCTACTGTCAGCCGTACAACAGTGTATAACACGCTACGTATGTTGTCTGAACATGGAGCAGCATCAATGATTACTATTGACGATCATCGTGTCTGCTACGATGGCGTAACAGAGCCACATGCACACTTCTTCTGCAAGCGCTGCGAGAAAGTTTTCGACTTTGAGGCAATGGAAATGCCACGTTATACTGGCGAAATCGGCAAGGGATTCAGAATTGACGATACACAGCTTTATTATAAAGGTATCTGTCCTGACTGCCTTAAAGCAATGAGCGAGGAGGAAGGACTTAACTAAGTCTTCCCCTCAATACGTGTTACATACACCTATCTAACGCTCTGCACAGAACCAGAACAGGTGACTGACGACAGCTCTCTAATGTATTGAGAAGAGCGTCACACCCATTTATAATACAAAAACAGACGAGGAGACATCATCTCAAAAGTTTTTTCAACACTGCTTTTTGCTATGTTCTCAAAGGAACATAGCCCACAGTGTGATGCCTTTCAATAGGACTATCGCACAAGTAAAATAAGCATACAACTAACGAAATTACAACCGTGACCGACACAGTCGGCACATCCGTCAACCCCTACGGACGCACATTCAGTGCGTCCGTTATTTGTTTCTTACTCTCAAACCAAGCTACATCAGCCATTTAGAAATTATCTTACAAAAAACCTCACCCACGTATCCCTCCCAACTCAAAACGGATCTCTCAAACCATCCTCATAACCATCAAGAAATCAAACTATTACAAACTGTACCGAAGAAGACGCCTATTAAGGTTCAAGAAGGGCCTTAGTTACACTCAAGAAGGGCGTCTTCTCCATGCAAGAAAGGCATCTTCTACAACCTTATTAGGCCTCTTCAAAAACGGAGCTATGATTTTTCTTTACAAAACACGACCATAATCTCTACCCATACAAGACAATCCTACGAAAAGAACCCAACGACTGCCACAAGTAACAAACTTTCCTTTCATTACCTCCATCGAGCACAGTCACCTAACTTATTAGCTACCAGCTATGTCACACAAGACACGGAACATGACAGCAAAACAATTCAAGACCGATATTACAATAGGATGTGTGATCGCATTGCATAGTAGGATATCCTTATCATTCGATATATTGGAAGGCTCATACATCTTACTCCTTAAAGCATTCGTACATAGTGTTTGAAAACACAGCCTAATACTGCGAACTACCGAGACAAACATCCGACAAGATAGAGAAAATCGGTAACATTACACAAAGAAGACACCCTCTGTTATTTACAAGATTATTGTAAGTATTCGACATAATATTTGGAGATATTAAGTGTTTTACGTATATTTGCAACGTAAACAAGCGCAAATACGTCATAACATGATATTAAGAATAACTGTCGAGAACCTACTCTCATTCAAAGAAGAAACTCAAATCAGTTTCGTTGCAGGTAAAAGTGATAAACACTCTGAACAGGTTTGCCGCGCAGAAAAGCGTGACGACATCTCTGTACTCAAAGCAGGTATCATCTATGGGGCCAATGCTTCGGGCAAGAGCAACATCATCAAGGCTGTTGACATACTACAGAAGATTGCGCTGGAAGGCGTCCCTAAGAATGAAATAGAACCTTTCAAACTTGCTACATTAGGGAACAGACCTTCAAAGGTTGAGATGGAGTTTAAGGTTGGCAAGAAGTATTATGCTTACGGAGTAGAGTTCTCCGTCAAGGGAATTGCCGAAGAGTGGCTGTTTGAAACCAATAGTCGTTCAGACATGGAAGTATTTACACGTAAGGTGTCTGCTGATGGCAATGAGTTCACCTTTGGTTCCTTCACTGCGAGCGAAGAAGAGAAACAGCTTGTGAAATTCATCAGCATGAGTACTCCTAAGAATGACAGCTTTCTTTCAGAATATATCAAACGAAATGGCAAAGGCCTTAACGCCATTACTGAGGTCTATCGTTGGATGAAAGAAAACCTAAAGATTATCTTCCCAAAGACAAGGTTTGAAGGTCTGTCTATCCGTGTGGAAAAAGACAAACAGTTTGCTATTGCCACAAAATCACTCCTTGACTATTTCAATACAGGCATTGTTGATATACGACGAGTAAGGGTGGCTAAGGAGAACTTAGAGCTACCCAAGGAACTTGTGACAGACATTCTTGCAGAAGCAGAACCTGGTAAAGGGATTGTAGTCGCCTCTCCCTCTAATTCAGCCATCTATTTCTTTGAGTCTGAAAAAGACGGAACTATGTCTATCTATAAGCAGAATACCATCCATAAAGGTGAAGATAATAGAGAGATAGCATTTGAGATGAATGAGGAGTCTGATGGGTCAATAAGAATCATGGACTTCATCCCTATGCTCATTGACCTGCGTCTAAATGAGACGGTCTATCTGATTGATGAGATTGACAGAAGCATGCACCCGATGCTTTCACAGAAGATTCTTGAATATTACTTCAGTCACCTCACAGCTGACAAAGACACCCAACTCATCTTCTCTACACACGAATCAAACCTGCTAAACTTAGACTTGATTCGTGCTGACGAGGTGTGGTTTGTTGAGAAAGATGCTGTTGGAGCCTCTCATTTCACCTCCCTTGCAGAGTACAAACCAAGGGAGGATGTTCGTAAGGGATACCTACAAGGTAGATATGGGGCCATCCCCTTCTTTGCACCTATTAATAGTCTAAAGTGGTAAACAATGAGAAAGCGCAAGAGTTTTGAGCGTCAAGAAGGTATCAAATCAGGCCGTCTGGTAGTCATTGCTGCAGAGGGTAAGGATACTGAAAACATCTACTTTGAAGAGATGAAAGCCTCTATGCATGCCTCTGGTGTACATGTAGAGGTATTGCGTAGAGGTACGAATGAATCCAGTCCAGAAGAGGTATATCGACAGATACAAGGCTTTGTTAGTGAATATGATATTGATGAAGACGATCAGTTATGGGCTGTTGTTGATAGAGACAAGTGGACGGAGAAAATGCTGTCTGAGGTTGCTATGAAATGCTCTCAGAACAGATTTTTTAATTTCTGTGTCAGTAACCCTTGTTTTGAACTATGGCTAATTCTGCACCTTGAGGATGTGGAACACTATTCAGAAGAAGACTGGAATGGTTTATCAGAGAACAAGAAGACAAACCGAAATGGTGACACTTGGACCAAGAAGAGACTTCGTTCGCTCATGGGAAGCTATCGTGAATCGAAATACGAGGCCTCAACTCTATTCCCTAATATTGAAGATGCAATCGCAAGAGCAAGCAAACTGGACATCAAACCAGATGATAGATGGCCACAGACCGTGGGTACCAGAGTCTATCTCCTTGTTAACAGTATCTTAGCTAAGGACCAACAATAAAGTTCTCACACGAGGAAATGCAATAGAGAGAAGATATTATCTTACGCCTAATCGAACTCATCTATTATTTCAAAGAGGGCTAACATGGTCGCTGTGAGGACTTAGCAAACATATAAACGGTAAAGATGACGAGCCATACCTATTATTAGTATCATTACACAATACACCCCAAAACGACAAAACACACCTTGTATAGCAATAGACACATTAGGACACAAGAAATGTAATTCAAGCTAATACTTTGCATGAAAGAGTATGGATAGTCTTTCATATAATAAAAAGTTTGGTAGTTTCAGTTGTTATTTGTATCTTTGCATGTATTTAGAAAATAAGCAAAACAATTATATAGTATGGCAAAGAAATTCGCCGAGCACAAGGGACTTGACCTTGTTAGCACAAATCAGGAAGTATTGAAAGAGTGGGAGAAGAAAGATATCTTCCACAAGAGTATTGATGAACGTGAGGGCGAACCACAGTTCATCTTCTTTGAGGGACCACCATCTGCGAATGGTCATCCCGGTATTCACCACGTGTTGGCACGCTCAATTAAGGATACTTTCAACCGTTATAAGACCATGCAGGGTTTCCAAGTACACCGCAAGGCGGGCTGGGATACTCATGGATTGCCTGTAGAGTTGGGTGTAGAAAAAGAGTTGGGTATCACAAAGAAAGATATCGACAACCATGCATCTGACAAGTATATTTCAACAGAGGAATATAATCATAAGTGTCGTGAGAATGTAATGAAGTTCACTGCTGAATGGCAGCAGTTGACTGAACAGATGGGCTATTTCGTTGATATGGAACACCCATATATTACATACGACAACAAGTATATTGAGACCCTATGGTGGCTCCTTAAGCAACTCTATAACAAGGGGTTATTATATAAGGGTTATACCATTCAGCCTTACTCACCGGGTGCTGGTACTGGTCTGTCAAGCCATGAGCTAAATCAGCCTGGCTGCTATCGTGACGTAAAGGACACTACCGTTACGGCACAGTTTACTATCCCTACAGAGGATTGGAAGGCATTGGCTGACAAGGCAAACTTGCCAAAGGAGACATGGGGCAAGCCATGTTTCGTGGCATGGACAACCACCCCATGGACATTGCCATCCAACGTTGCGCTCTGTGTTGGTCCAAAGATTGAATACGTCATTGTCGAGACTTATAACCCATACGACGCAGAGAAACTGACGCTCATCATGGCTGCCAGTCGTGTAGCAGCGTATCTGAAGTCAGAAGGAGAGATAACTGATGGTGGCGAACTACCAGCCTACGAGCGTGGCGACAAGTACGTTCCTTATCGTATCGTAGGCCGTGTGATGGGTACAGAACTTGAGGGTCTGCACTATCAACAGCTCATGCCATGGGTAAAGCCAGTTGAACAGACGGGCGATTATGCACCTAAGTTTGTAAACGATTACGCTACTGCTCACCCAGAGAAGGTGTTTGCCAGTGAAGATGGTCGTGACAAGTTTGTGGAGATGGAGAGCGAGGCTTTCCGTATCATCCTTGGCGATTACGTCACAACAGAAGATGGTACTGGTATCGTACACATTGCTCCTACCTTCGGTGCTGACGATGCTAAGGTGGCAAAGGATGCGAACATCCCTGCCCTCTACTTGATTTCTAAGAAGGGCCAGACACGCCCAATGGTCGACCTCCAAGGTAAGTACTATACTATTGACGAGTTAGACCAGAACTTCGTAAAAGCCTGTGTCAACGTTGAAGCATACGGTCATCATGCAGGAGACTATGTGAAGAACTCATACGACCCACGCTTCAATCCTGATGGTGTATGGGATAAGAAAGCTTCAGAGAAAGCCGAGGACTTGAACATTGTCCTTTGTATGGAGATGAAGCAGGATGGTACTGCCTTCAATATCCAAAAGCATGTACACAACTATCCTCATTGCTGGCGTACGGATAAGCCAATCCTCTACTACCCTCTTGACAGCTGGTTTATCAAGGACACAGCAAGGAAGGAACGCATGGTAGAGTTGAACAAGACGATCCATTGGCAGCCTGAATCAACAGGTACTGGTCGCTTCGGAAACTGGCTCGAGAACCTGAATGACTGGAACCTCAGCCGTTCACGCTTCTGGGGAACACCACTGCCAATATGGCGTGATGAGAACCGTGGCGAGAAGTGTATAGGCTCTGTTGAGGAACTATATAACGAGATTGAGAAGGCTGTCGCAGCTGGTATCATGGCGAAAAACCCATTGAAAGAGGCTGGCTTCGTAGTAGGTGACTTCAGTCAAGAGAACTATGATAAGATTGACCTACACCGTCCTTACGTTGACGACATTGTCCTCGTAAATGATGAAGGTAAACCAATGCACCGTGAATCAGACCTTATTGATGTATGGTTTGACAGCGGCTCTATGCCTTACGCTCAACTTCACTATCCATTTGAAGGTGAGATTAATGCAGAAGGATTGAAGGCTACGGGTAAGACTGAGGCTGAATATCGCGACCAATTAGTACACTCATGCTATGAGGGCGTGGCTGTTCCACCAGCATTCTTCCCTGCTGACTTCATTAATGAGGGTGTTGACCAAACTCGTGGTTGGTTCTTTACACTCCATGCGATTGCTACTATGGTGTTTGACTCAGTTGCTTTCAAGAACGTTATATCAACGGGTCTTGTGCTTGATGCCAAGGGTAACAAGATGAGTAAGCATGTGGGGAATGTGACAAACCCATTCGAAATGATGGACAAATACGGTGCCGACCCTGTACGCTTCTATATGATGACTAACAGCGAACCATGGGATAACTTGAAGTTCGACCCAGAAGGCGTTGATGAGTGTCGTCGTAAATTCTTCGGTACCTTATATAATACGTATAGCTTCTTTGCTCTCTATGCAAATGTTGACGGCTATGATGCTACAACATGTGAGTCTGTAAAGGCCGAGGCACCCGAGATTGACCGTTGGATTATCTCTAAGCTTAACTCCCTCATAAAGGGTGTTACGACAGAGTTAGAGAACTTTGACCCAACACGTGCAGGTCGTCTTATCGACTCATTCGTAAACAACGACCTCAGTAACTGGTATGTTCGTCTGAATCGTAAACGCTTCTGGGGCAAGGAGATGAGTGCTGACAAGAAGAGTGCTTACGACACGTTATACACTTGCCTGATGACTGTTGCACGTCTGTTGGCGCCTTTCGCTCCATTCTATGCCGACCAGCTCTACTCTGACTTGGGTGGTAAACTGGAGAGCATACACCTGGATCGCTGGCCAGTAGCCAACGAGTCTGTTATTGATGCTGACCTTGAAGCACGTATGGACATGGCACAACGTATTACTTCAATGGTTCTCGCGCTACGTCGTAAGGTTAATATCAAGGTACGTCAGCCGTTGGCACAGATCATGGTCCCTGCTATCGACGCAACACAAAAGAAGCACATCGAGGCTGTAGCAGACCTTATTAAACACGAGGTGAACGTTAAAGACCTCACATTCGTTGAGGGTCAGGGCATCCTTGTCAAGAAGGTTAAGTGCAACTTCCGTGTTATGGGTAAGAAGTTCGGCAAGTTGATGAAGCAAGTAGCAGCTCGCATGGATGCGCTCTCACAGGATGAGATTGCTGCTTTGGAGGCTACTGGCGAGTTCAATTTCGACTTAGAAGGACAGCCAATCAAGGTTGAGGCAGCAGATGTAGAAATCATCTCAGAGGACATCCCAGGCTGGCTGGTAAGCAACGAGGGCAACTTGACTGTTGCGCTGGAGGTTGAACTGACAGAAGACCTACGTCGTGAAGGAATGGCACGTGAGCTGATCAATCGCATACAGAACCTCCGTAAGGAGACTGGTCTTGAGATTACTGATCGCATCTCTGTTGTCATCGAGCCAAATAAAGAGGCTGAGGCAGCAGTAGCATCATTCGGTGAACTGATTAAGACACAGGTTCTTGCCAACGATATCACACTCGCAGAGAACAATGGAACAGATGTTGAATTTGACGAATTCAGCCTCCATATTGAAATAAGAAAAGACTAATAAGAATACTGGGGTGTGCAAGCCACTCACCCATAAGCCCAAGACAATAGCGGACGTGTTGCGTGCACGTCCCTATTATCAGGCTTTCAACAGTTCCTATATATCATAATTACTTTCATAACCTAATTCAATTTTACCTTATGGAAACCAAGAAGCGTTATTCCGATGAGGAACTCGAGGAGTTCCGAACGATAGTAAATGACAAGTTAGCGATTGCAAAGTCTGACTACGACGAGACGATGAAGATTCTGATGAATAAGAATACTAACGATGTTAATGATACGTCACCTACGTACAAGGCATTGGAGGAAGGTAGTTCTAATCAGACCAAAGAAGAGTTGGTTCAGATGGCGCAACGTCAGCAAAAGTTTATCCAAGCGCTCCAAGCAGCACTTGTAAGAATCAACAATAAGACATACGGCATCGACCGTATCACAGGAGAGCTTATCCCTAAAGAACGCTTACGTATCGTGCCACATGCGACACTAAGCGTAGCTTCTAAGATGGCAAATAAAAATCACTAATGAGTAGTAAACAGAAAAAACAAAGCTTGATAGCGACCTTACTGATAATTCTATTAATATTAATAGACCAGATTATTAAGGTCGTTGTCAAGCTTAATATGAATTTAGGTGACTCTATCCATATCTTCGATTGGTTTCAGATACAATTCATCGAGAATAATGGTATGGCATGGGGAATGGAGTTAGGAAGCAAGCTCTTCCTAAGTGTCTTCCGTATTGTAGCGATAGGTTTTCTTATCTGGTATATATCGAATCGTATCAAACGAGGGGCAAGAATGGGCTATATCATTGTGTTATCAATGATTACAGCAGGTGCTGCAGGCAATATCTTTGACTCTCTTTTCTATGGACAGATATTCACCGCTTCTACCCCATACTACGTAGAAGGGGCTACACCAGCCACACTTGTCTCATGGGGACAGGGCTATGCTCCTGTGTTAATGGGCAAGGTAGTTGATATGTTCTATTTCCCTCTTTTCCACGGAACATTCCCAGATTGGTTCCCAGTATGGGGTGGAGAGTCATTCACCTTCTTCTCTCCTATATTCAACTTTGCAGACTCTTGCATCTCCGTAGGCGTCTTCATCATCATTCTTGCATTCCGAAAGGATTTCAACGGATGGGTACCAGCAACAGAGAAGAAGGTTACTGACAAAGAAAACATTGCTGATAATCAGTAGAAAGACAATGAGAAGTAAATATTTGGTCCGTCCTTTCGTTACGCTCTGTGTAGTTTTACTTGCACTCCTCGTCGTAAGTTGTAAGCCAACTATCCCTTCAGAGTATATCCAACCATCGGAGATGGAGGATATGCTTTACGATTATCATATATCCATGGCAATGGTTAATCGTGAAGGTTATACGGATGTCAAGCAGAAAGCATATAAGTTAGCAGTAATGAAGAAATATGGTGTATCGGAAGAGAAGTTCGATAGGTCACTTCAATACTATATGCGACATACAGAGAAACTACACGATATCTATGTCGACCTAACAAAGCGATTGGAGAATGAAGCACGTAGCCAAGGTGCTTCAGAGAGCGAGTTGGCTCAATACGGTAATATTACTTCTAAGGGAGACACCACTGACATCTGGCGTGGAAAACGCTCGTTGATACTTTCTCCGTACGCTCCTGTCGACCGTGAGACCTTTGAAATCAAGGCAGACACAGCCTTTCATAAGGGCGATCGACTACTCATGAGTTTCGACTCACAGTTTATTATACAAGACGGGATGCGTGATGCAATCATCATGATGGTAGTTACTTACACAAATGACAGTATCATCACACAATACCAACACATCACTTCTGATTCTCGCAACACTCTGACAATCGACACAAGCGACTCTTTACGGATAAAGAACATACGTGGCTATTTCCTAATGCTAAAGGGACAACAGCCGTCAAGTACGTTCAAGATGCTTATAATCAATAACATCCAACTCGTTCGTATGCATCTTCAACAACAAGAGTCGGCTCTGCCAAAGGATTCCTTACAACAGTCTGACCCTATCCGAACCATCGGTGGCGAACCTGTCAGCCCTGAGGCAGCCTCCAGCAATCCCCCTGCTCCACCAACAAGGACACCTGAAGACGCAAGGAGAGAACGAGGGATACCAGACAGGCCAGACAAGTTATGACAGACTCCCCAAAGTCCTTAAGACGTATCGCAGCTAACGTCATTCAGACAACCACAGGTACTATCGAACAAGGAATAGTGGTTATTGAAAACGGAATCGTCGTCCAGACCTATCCTTTCTCCGAGGAAGAAGCTATGACAGAATGGATAACTGGGACGATAACCATACGCCTTGATAATGAAGGAAAGTACAGGGCCTACAAAGGTGACCAATTACTGAAATGATTCTATCCGTTGTTTCGAAGCAAACAACAGATATATACATAAATAGAAAGGATCTGATAGCCTATGAATCTGTTATTGAATATTTTATTATCCATACTCCCCTTCGGTTCACCAGTGCATGTCCCAGTGCAACTGGCGGGCAACTTTGGGGAACCACGACCTAATCACTTCCACGGAGGTATAGATATTAAGACCGAGAGAGAAGTGAATCTTGGCGTCTATGCCATTGCCGATGGCTATATCTCTGGTGCTGTTGTCGAGAAACACGGATATGGGCGAGCGATCTTAGTCACCCACCCTAATGGATATACCAGTTGTTATGTCCATCTCAACCGCTTTGCCCCTCAGATTGAGGCGGCCGTGCGCAAATGGCAATACCAGCATCAACAATTTGCTTGCGACGTGAAGTTCCGACCGGGAGAGTTCCCTGTCAAGAAGGGACAGTTCATCGCTCTTAGCGGTAATACAGGTTCTTCACAAGGTCCACACATCCACTTAGAGATGCACAAGACCGCCAATGGCAACCTTTACGACCCACTCACTTTCTTAAAGAGTATCGTTAAAGACAAGACTGCTCCTGCTGTTTATTCATTCAAAACCTATCCTCAACCAGGACAAGGTGTCTTCCAACACAGTTCAGACTCACGTATCTTCACCTTTGACAAAGGACATTTCCAAGCATGGGGAAAGGTGGGCTTTGGTGTAAGAGCCAGTGATCACATGGATTCGGTATATAACAACTATGGCGTTAGATACACTCAGCTGTATTGTGATGGTAGACTGGTTTTCTCTTCAGATGTGAACAACATCCCTACAAACTGCCACAGAATGGTTAATTCATGGGGTGATTACGACCATTTCCTGTCGACGAAGATTTGGTTTATGAAGTCTTATATCGAACCTGGTAATACGCTCCCTATCCTACGAGCTGACGCTAACAAGGGTATTATCAACTTCAACCAGCAACGCGACTACCACCTTCGTTATGTCTTAAAGGATGTCTTTGGCAACCAAACCGTCAAGGAGTTCACTGTAAGGGGTGAACCTGAAGCTATCCCAGTAGCCTATCATCCAGAGGGTGCAACTCCACTCTATTATGCTAAAGACAATCACTTCAACGCAGACGGCGTACGACTGAATATACAGAAAGGCCTTCTTGCAAAGAATGGATGGCTACAACTACTGCATGGGCGAACATACAATGCACATTCCGAGGCCTATAGTTTCGCTAAAGCGGCATATCCTCTCTTCAACTATGCACAGATAAGTTTGAAGCCAACCATTGCGGTACATAATCCGGAGAAACTCTATGTAGCGATGCGTAACAGCTTGAACGCTGATGCACCAGCATCCTTCTGCGGTGGGAAATACGCAAAGGGCTGGGTTACAGGACGAATGCGTGAGTTAGGATGTGCCTACTTCCTTGCCTACGACGATATGCCACCAACGATTACACAGCAGAGTCTGAACCCACGCCATCTATCCTTTAAGGTGACCGACACGGGCAGCGGTCTACAGGGTTATAAGGCTTATCTCGATGGACAGTTCATCCTACTTCAGTTTGGAAAGAACAAAGAGATACTCTTTTGTGATCTCGCTTACACCCCTGTACGTCCTACTGGGAAAGAACGTACATTGCGCCTTATTGCAACAGACAACCGCAACAATAAGAACGAATATCTGACTAAAATAAAGTATTAACAATTAAATTGTAGAGTATGAAGAAATCATTTGCAACACTATTCTTCCTTACAATGATTACGTATGCTAACGCCTGTACAAACCTCATTGCTACTAAGGGAGCAACGACAGATGGCTCTGTCTTTGTCACTTACACCGCTGATGATTACGGCATGTTTACTAACCTTTGTCATTATCCTGCTGGCACTCATGCCAAGGGAGACCGTCGCGAGATTATTGACTACGACACACATGAGCGTCACGGGTCTATTCCAGAGGCGCCGGTGACCTACAATGTGATTGGTAACATCAATGAATACCAAGTAAGCATTGGCGAGACAACCTACGGCGGACGCGAAGAGATGGTCGATAAGGATGGTATTATCGATTATGGATCATTGATGTATCTTGGCTTACAACGTAGTAAGACTGCTCGAGAAGCTATTAAGGTGATGACATCACTCGCAGAGACCTACGGTTATAACTCTGGTGGTGAGACCTTTACCATAGCCGACCCTAACGAGGTATGGCTCCTTGAGATGCAGGGTTGTGGAGGTGAAAAGGAACAACAGGTGGTATGGGTTGCTGTTCGCATCCCTGACGGTATGATTTCTGCTCATGCTAATCAAAGCCGCATCGGACAGTTCTCTACTTACAACACAGAGGTTATCAAGTCTAAGAACTGTATCAGCTTTGCTCGTTCTAAGGGCTGGTTCAAAGGTAAAGACAAGGACTTCAACTGGAAAATGACCTATGCAGCACCAGACTTCGGAGGCCGTCGCTGGTGTGATGCACGTGTTTGGAGCTACTTCAATCACTTTAAGGATATGTCTCGTTGGTTGCCTTGGGCCTTGGGTAAAGACCCTAACGCAGAGGACATGCCACTTTGGATTGCACCTGATAAGAAGGTAGACTTACCTAAGATGGAGGCTTGTATGCGCGACCATTATGAGGGTACTCCATTGTCACTTGATAATGATATAGCACAGGGCATTTGGGAGTCTCCTTACCGTCCTACTCCATTGAAATACGTAGTTGATGACAAGCAATACTTCAACGAACGTCCTATCTCAACCCAGCAGACTGGTTTCTCTTACATCGCACAGCTCCGCTCATGGCTGCCACGTGAGATTGGTGGTATCTTATGGTTCGGTAATGATGATGGTAACATGGTTGCTTACGTACCTATCTATTGTAGTAACACTGAGCGTGCAGAGTGCTTTAACACCCCCGGAGCAGACGCTGTAACATTCTCTGATAAGAATGCTTTCTGGGTGTGCAACTGGGTCAGCAACATGGTTTACCCTCGTTACTCTCAGCTTTTCCCTGCTTTGAAGGAGGTGCGCGACTCACTTGACAATGCTTTCCTTGCTGCTCAAAAAGGCGTAGAGGCTAAGGCTGAATCACTCTATGCTACCGACAAGGCTGCTGCTGTGAAGTATCTCAATGACTATTCTATTCAGAAGAGCAACGAGATGATTGCACGTTGGCGTCAATTAGCTATCCATCTGATCGTCAAGTTCAATGATATGGCAGTCAAGCCAGAGAAGGATGGCAAGTTCCTCCGTACCTCTACAGGACTTGGCGAACACGTAAAACGTACAGGCTACAGCGACTACTTTAAGCGTGAACTGGTTAAACAGACTGGTGATAAGTTTGCTGTTCCTAATAAGTAAACAGCTGAAGACAGTCGATTTTACTGGTCGATAAAGTTTATCAGCTGAACCTTCTGTACCTTACGAAGGTAGCCTCACCCCTATCCCCTCACCGTTTAGAGAGGAGAGAAGAAGATGAGGCTATCCTTAGGAGGCTGTGGACAAAAGAAGAAAGGACGGTAAACTTGTAGACAAAAATTGTACGGATTTTTCAGTAATCACTCCCCTCTCTGTTTGTAGAGAGGCCGAGGATGAGACAAGAAGAGGCCTTTCTACGTTCGAGAATATGCCCTTCTTGCTGGCAGAAGACGCCCTTCTTGAGGCAAGAAGGGCGTCTTCTTTAATGCTATTCGTAACTTTCTGATTGCGTGTAGGTTACAACCACTCTTTTAGAAGATAGTTCACCCTTTCTTTGAGGATATTCAATACGATAGCTTGTAAAGCTTTTTTATAGCATTACTGAGTTCGCCTTCGTGTGATACCATCACTGAAATTCCACTTGGAAGATAGTGTAAGAGGAGATGAACCTTTTCTTTCTCATAGAGAGACCTACCCTTTCTCTCACAAGGAAAAATAGATTTTTGAATATAGGTTGGGCCCACATAAATAGTTTGCTCCTCTCCCTGCTTCGTCCTACGAGGGTGAGGAAGGAGGAGGGGTCAGTTATTCATGCATTTGGAAATACTTTTTGAGACTATAAATAATAGCTGAAAGGACAAGTAAAAAATTGGATGAACGATACATCTTATCGTTATGTAAAAGCGACGAAATCTATGAGAAAATAAATTTCCTGTCATTCCTGTCATGCAATCCGACCGCCTAACTCATTAGTCCACAGTACGGTTACGGCAAATGTTAAATGTGACAGCAAACTAAAATAAAACTTTTCTTGTAATAAGCTGTATTATTTCCATTATTTTTAGTGGCCTTTTTCACGTGGTTATTCAGAGAATTCTTAAAGAAACAACTACGTAAAAACAAAAAGAAAAGAGGTTGAATTCGATACCACATCACGTAGTCATCGAATCAACCTCTTCACTTATATTAATCTAAAAAATGGTATGTTTATTCCTCTTCTTCCTTCACTTCAGCTTCATGTTCTGCTATCAACTTCTGCTGAATGTCGTTAGGAACAAGCTCATAGCTTGCGAACTTGGTTGTGAAACTTGCACGACCACCAGTGAGAGAACTCAGTGAAATACTATAGTTAGCAAGTTCTTTCAAAGGAATCTTTGCTTGTAACTTCTGATAACCTGCCTCAGAGTCCATACCCATAATCATCGCACGGCGTCCCTGTAAGTCGCTCATCACATCGCCCATATAGTCACCTGGCACAAAGACCTCTAAGTCATAGATAGGTTCAAGTATCTTTGGACCAGCCGCCTTAAAGGCATCTGAGAAAGCATGACGAGCTGCCAAGGTGAATGAAAGTTCGTTAGAGTCAACTGGGTGCATCTTACCATCGTAGACAATCACACGTACATCACGTGCGTAACTACCTGTAAGAGGACCACGCTCCATGCAGTCCATCACTCCTTTCAGGATTGCTGGCATGAAACGACCATCAATAGCTCCACCGACAACAGAGTTGATGAACACAAGTTTACCGCCCCATGGGAGGTCGCGTTCTTCACGTCCTTTGATATTCATCTTAAACTCCTGCCCATTAAACTTATAAGTTGTTGGGTCAGGCATACCCTCTGCGTATGGCTCAACAATCAAGTGCACCTCACCAAACTGACCTGCTCCACCACTCTGTTTCTTGTGGCGATACTCAGCCTTAGCCTGCTTAGTGATCGTTTCACGATATGGTATCTTTGGTTCTTTGAACACTACTTGCAGCTTCTCATTATTCTCTAAACGCCACTTAAGCGTGCGGAGATGGAACTCACCCTGCCCATGAACAATCGTCTGCTTCAACTCCTTGCTCTGCTCGACAACCCATGTCGGGTCTTCTTGACGCATCTTTAATAAAGCAGCCATGAGCTTCTCAGTCTCCTGTGAGCTCTTAGCCTCAACGGCACGAGAGTATTTAGAGTTAGGATATTTGATGAAGTCGAAACGCTGGTCAGTACCCTTACCATTCAAGGTGTTACCAGTCTTCACGTCTTTCAACTTAACCGTACAACCTAAATCACCCGCATTAAGCTGGTCGACAGCAATACGGTTAGCACCAGCACAAGCGTAAAGCTGTCCCATACGTTCCTTAGAACCACGGTCAGAGTTAGTCAGGTCGTCACCAGACTTTACACAACCACTCATCACCTTAAAGTAACTTACCTCACCAATATGCGGTTCCATACCCGTCTTAAAGAAGTAGAGTGACTCCGGACCCTTGCTGTCTGGCGTTACTTCCTCACCACGTGTATTATGAATCTTAGGCATCTCATCAACGAAAGGAACGACATTTCCTAAGAATTCCATCAGACGACGAACACCCATACTCTTACCTGCACAAACACAGAAAACAGGGAAGATAGAACGCGTTACGAGGCCCTTACGGATACCAGTACGCAACTCATCTTCTGTAAGAGTCTCCTCTTCAAAGAATTTCTCCATCAATCCTTCGTCATTCTCTGCAGCAGCTTCAACGAGCGCTTTATGTAGTTCCATTGCCTTTGGTAACTGGTCGGCAGGGATGTCTTCAACAATCGGCTCGCCTCCTTCAGGCTTCCAACTGTACTTCTTCATCAGTAGAACGTCTATCAAACTATTAAAGCCTGGACCCGTCTCAATAGGATACTGCACCGGAACACACTTAGAACCATAAATCTCTCGCATGCTTGAGATAAGGTTATCAAAGTCGCACTTGTCAGAATCCAACTGATTAATAAGGAAGATAACAGGCTTCTTCAGCTTCTCAGTATAGCGGAAGATGTTCTGCGTTCCAACCTCTGGTCCATACTGGCCATTAATAAGGATAACAGCCTCATCAGTAACGTTAAGCGCAGTAATAGCGCCCCCAACGAAGTCATCACTACCCGGACAATCAATGATGTTAAGCTTCTTATTGTTCCATTCTACATGGAACACCGTTGGAAATACAGAATATCCATACTCCTGTTCGACAGGGAAGTAATCGCTAACTGTATTCTTAGCTTCAACTGAACCACGGCGTTTAATGACACCAGCTTCGAACAACATACTTTCGGCAAGGGTCGTCTTGCCGCTACCCGCACTACCAACTAAGGCAATGTTCTTAATCTCGTTTGTCTGATATACTCTCATATCTGATAGATTTAAGCTGTTAGTAATAATTTATTCGTTTCTAGGAGGATAAGTATTAACTCATCCATTCAGCGGTCTAAGTTAGGCATTTTCAATGAAAGCACCAAAGTTTCTTACGAAAAAAACAAGTTCTTTTAAAACTTATTAGTACATTTGCATTGATTCTTGTAAGGCATACATTAATATATACACATACACGCTCTATCATGTTAGGATTATACATTCACATACCTTTCTGTGCCAGTCGCTGCATTTACTGTGGGTTCTATTCCACCGTACCAGCAAAGAAGAAGGATGAAAGACGTTCTGTTGAAGAACAGTATGTGGACGCTATCTGCCATGAGATGGAGCTGCGTGCGGAGAAAGACAATACGATGTCTGGTGGGATAACGACAGCTTTGACAAGTATCTACTTAGGTGGTGGTACTCCTTCACAGCTCTCTTTTAAGAGTCTACAGAAGATATTCCAAACAATAGATAAGGTATATCACATTGGTTTAGAATGGGATACAGAGAGCAACAGGTGCACCACTACCGCACCTATCGAAGTCACTATGGAGTGCAACCCAGATGATGTAACGGAAGAGTTTGCGCTGAGCTTGCGTTCACTACCTATCAATCGTATCTCAATGGGAGCACAGACCTTCTCCGATGAACGGCTACGTTTCCTACGCCGTAGACATACAGCTGACGAGGTGGAGACAGCTGTCAAGCGTCTACGAGACGTCAAGATCAAGAACATATCAGTCGACCTTATGTTCGGGTTCCCCAATGAGACGCTTGAAGAATGGGAGGAAGATATAGAGCGACTACTTGCTTTAGATGTCGAGCATATCTCTGCGTACAGTCTTATGTATGAGGAAGGAACTCCCCTCTACCGCCTCCTTCAAGCGGGAAAGGTAAAGGACATGGACGATGAACTTTATCGTCAGATGTACGATAGACTCATCGACCGCTTATCCGAAGCCGGTTATGAGCAATACGAGATTAGTAATTTTGCTAAGCTCAACCCCCATCATTCAATGCTTAAAGTGCATAGTCCTTATCGTTCCCAACACAATAGTTCTTACTGGCACAACGTTCCTTACATAGGTATTGGTGCTGCTGCCCATTCTTACAGCAATGGTAAAAGAAGTTGGAACATAGCAGACACCAAGGCATATATCGCTGCTCTACAAGAGAACAGACGTCCTTGTGAGGAAGAAGAGATTGATGCTGACACTCATTATAACGATATGATAATGACAGCCCTACGCACTTGTGAAGGAATAAACCTATCGTCGCTCTCTGCAGAATACCGCACCTACCTCATGCGTCTTGCAACCCCTTTACTACAGCAAGGTCTATTGAAGGAAGATAACGGCCATCTCCACCTCACCCGCAACGGCATCTATGTCAGCGACTCCATAATGAGCGATTTAATGAAAGTATAAGTATAACATCACTATTCATCATCACCCAACATTCAACACCCACCCTTTCACATCACTATTCATCATCACCCAACATTCAACACCCATCACCCAACACCCAACCCATGACCAACGAAGAATTTGAAAAGAACTGGGCAGAACACCGCAAAGAGGTTCTTGCCAACAACGAAGAGTATCAACACATTGCCCAGAGCTATAAAGGTTCAGGCTGGATAGACTATGTCATCTTTATTGCAGGCTTTGTTATCTGCGAGAACTACACAAAGACTATCGTAAACAGTATCGTACTTCAATATCTCCTCGCACTTGTAGGAATGATCTTGATATGGTTAGGCTATCGCCTTATCAAGAGTTTATTCAATAGCAAGCAGACGTTAGAGGAACTCGAAGAAAAGATTAAACAGCAGTATAGAGACTCGCTCTCCAACTGATAAAAAACAATCAACCTCCGACCTTACAGTGACTGAAAAGCACGCTAAAGGTCGGAGGTTTCGTATATTCTGCTTATCTGACTAATGTACTGATAAGCTTATTCTTTCTTTGCAGGCTTCTTCTCCTTTGCAGGTGGCAAGAGTAGATTTAAGATGACACCGACAACTGCTGAGAGTCCGATACCGCTGATTGAGAAACTCTTATAGTTCAGTACAGCTCCACCAATACCCATTGTCAGGGTGATAGATATGATGATAATGTTACGTGTACGGTTGAAGTCTACCTTATGTTGGATAAGGTTTTGAATACCAACTGACGCTATCGTACCAAATAACAACAACATGATACCTCCTAAGACAGCTGGGGGAATACTCCGCAAGAGGGCACTCAGCTTACCGATTATCGAGAAGATGATGGCTGTAGCGGCTGCTATACGAATCACCTGAGGGCTGGTCACCTTCGTAATACTCATCGCTCCTGTCACCTCACTATAGGTTGTCACCGGTGGACCACCAAGGAAACAAGCTGCTAAACAAGCCAAACCATCACCCAACATCGTACGATGTAAGCCTGGAGACTCTGTGAAGTCTTTATCTGCAACAGCACTTACCACATAAACATCTCCCACGTGCTCTATCACTGGAGCTATCGCTACAGGTATCATATAGAGGAAGGCTTCCCAAGAGAACTGCGGCAAATGGAAGTGTTCCAACGCTGGAGGTAATGCTAACCAAGGGGCAGCTTTAACAGCAGTAAAGTCTACCACGCCCATATACATAGCCACTAAATAACCTACAACGATACCACTAATTACTGGAACAAGCTTCATCAAGCCTCGTCCCATGGACAGAACGAAGACGGCAACACCTAAGGAGATAAAGGCAAGTATCCAATTTGTCTTTGCCATATCAACTGCTGACTTAGATAAAGAAAGGCCTATCAGAATAATCACAGGACCTATCACGACCGGAGGGAACAGCTTGTCTAATAGTTTCTTGCCCTGCCATTTAATCAAAGCAGACATCACAAAGTAGACAAGGGCCACACCAGCGATTCCTGCCAAAGTCCCTGACATACCCCAACGACCTGAGGCATAGACAATAGGGGCGATGAAAGCGAAGGAAGAACCTAAAAAAATAGGAACCTTACCTTTCGTTACAAAATGAAAGATAAACGTTCCTAAACCTGCTGTGAATAACGCTGTTGCTGGGTCAAGTCCCACAAGTAGAGGGACGAGGACCGTTGCGCCGAAAGCAACAAAGAGGAATTGAACTCCCACAATGGTCTTTCTTAATGGCGATAGTTGTAAATTACTCATGTAAAGAATGATTTTTATTAGGATAAGATGTATTGTCTTCTATTCGGTTTGCAAAAGTATAAAAAATGTGTGTCAATGTGGTTGGAAATGCTAAAAAAAAGACTTTTTGATAGAAAAAGTATGTCTTTATAGATGTTTATGCAATTCTTTTTGTATCTTTGATGTCGTCTTTTCTAAATCTAAACATACGCAACGCTATGGCCAAAAAGCTTCTATTCCTCCCCATCCTACTCTTATTAGTTTGTTGTACACAATCTAAGAAGGCTTTACAGAAACTTGAACAAACTGCCAAGGAGGCTACAACAGGTTTGCAGCCTACCCTTGAGGACGCTGCCAAGAAGGCTGATCCTGACTATCAACTGTCTAAGGAAGAGGAGAGATGGGTGTCTTCTTCTAATGCGTTCAGCCTTAAGTTGTTCCAACTACTTGCTAATAAAAAGGGGAAGGAGAGTGTGGCTCTCTCACCAATGGCCGTCATCTATTCGTTGAATATGCTCAACAATGGGGCGAATGGGAAGACGCAAGCGGTTATCTCAAAGGCTCTCGGCTATACTGCTGACGACCTTGATGACATCAACTCACTAAGCAGAACGATGCTGATTGGTCAGAGAAAGGGAGGAATTGACGAACAGAACGATTCCTCAGGATACATGATTACGGCCAATTTCCTAATACTGAATGGGCAAACAAAGCTTTTACCCGATTTTCAAGAGGTCTTAGAACATGATTATTTCACCAATATTATCGACGAAGGCAACACTCCGAAGGGAAAAGAAAGAGCAAACAAACTCTGTAAGACGATAACGAAAGGTGACATTACAAACCTGCCCATCAACCTCACAGGACCACGTGCTGCACAGCTTTTCAATGCTGTTACGCTCAAGACGTCTTGGTCTTTACCGTTCTATAAGGAGCTTACTAAGTCCATGCCATTCCATTGTGAAGATGGGAGAACACGTCAGGTTCGGATGATGATGAACGATGATACGATGCAAATGTACCAAGGCTATAACGCAAAAGACTATCAAGTGCTGCTTATGCCTCTACAGAACGGTTTTAGACTATATGCTATTCTACCGCTGAAGAAGGTTAACTTGCAGGATATCATCCGTAAGTTAACCGTCAAAGAACTACGTAAAATAGCGCAAAGCACCAAGACATACGACAATGTAAACATACTGTTTCCTTGCTTTTCTACATCTTCGAATATCCCGTTGAAGCAGTTGTATGGAGACATGGGATTAGGGAATCTCTTCGCTCATGAAGCCGATTTCAGTAGGATGAGTGCGCAACCTCTTACCGTCGACGATGTCTTCCAACAGATAAACCTGAATGTTAATGAAGACGGAATCAGTGCAAAAGCCATTCAAGTAACGCACATTGCTTATCTATCCGCAAATGATAACACGTCTTCCTTTAGCTTCAAAGCTGACCACCCCTTCCTTTATTACGTCCTTGACAGGTATAATAACCTCTGTTTTATGGGGACGTATATGGGCGACTAAGACTGACAATAGGGACATAGAAAGCAACAAATCATCGACTATCCCACCTTTTGAATGAGGTTTCAAACAGTCTTTATCATATCAGAACACTCATCCCAAAATGCTTCGACAGACCTCACCTCCTATTCCTTTCTGAATGAAATAGGAGCATGGACACTGTGATAATCCCACATAAAATTACGTTTAACCTATTGTGTAGTTTACATTCGTGGAAGGAGCATAATGCGTAGTCTTGTTCTGTCGCCCTTTTGTTCACTCAATGCTCGCTGTTTTTGACAGTCATCTAAGCTGTTTATAGCGTCCTGAAAAATCATTACAAACATCCTTGTAAAGCGTTGAGAACAAGAGAGCAAAGCACGTATAAAAGTGAGCATATAACCTTCACATAATCAATCAGTTATACACACCACCAAAGAAAGGCGTCTTTAAGGGGCAAGAAGGGCATGTTTAAGAGGCAAGAAGGGCATGTTCTTGAACGTAGTTAGGCCTCTTCTTCATCCTTGAAGGGCAAGTATTGGTTTCAAGCCGACTGAAAACTATTTACAAGTCCACCTATTCCTTCGTTTATTATCATACCGTCTATCATTCTTCCTCCCTGTTGCCTACTGCTGTTTTAATACTTATCTCGTGATGTGCGCTACCTTCTCTAAGATTCTCATAGCCGTATCTCAGTGGTTACACTCCCCTCAACTCTGAAAGAGACAAGTGTGCACTTTCGCTTGACCACGTCTGTGTCTTCTGCTCACCCATTCTTTCTATGATAGAAGAAACCTTAACTTCTTATTCGATTTATTTGATACTCTCGTTTTTTTTATGTAAGTTTGCGGAATAAAGGGAGATGGAGATGGAGATAAATGATAGGTGATATCAACACCTAACATTTAACACCTACTACCATGGAGTTACTATGGAAGTAAGTTGAATTGCATTACATCAACACCTAACATTTAACACCTGATACGCTTCGGATGCTCAAATGGAGATAAATGATAGGTGGTATCAACACCTAACATTTAACACCTACCACCCATTCCCCCCCCTTACCCAACATTCAATACCCAACAATTAAAAACATGAAACAGAACCTCAAGAATGTTGTACTGGCCGCAGGACTTGCTTGCACAGCACTTACAGGTCAGGCACAAAACGTAAGACCGAAGACGACACAGACGGTCAGTAATTCGCTTATGAAACAGAGTACGCTACCTTTTAACGCTCCTGATTTCAGCCATATCAAGGGGGCTGACTACCTACCAGCCATCAAGTTGGCTATTGCTGAGCAAAGAGCTGAAATAAAGAAGATTACAGACAACAAGCAGAAGCCTACTTTCACCAATACTATCTTAGCTTACGAGCGGAGTGGAAAGAACTTGGAACGTATATCAAACATCTTCTATGCACTCGTATCAGCCGATAAGACAGGAGATATAGAGAAGGCTCAAGGAAGCATAGTACCCCTAATGACGGAGTTTGAGAACGAGGTTAAGTTTAATCAGAAGTTCTTCCAACGTATTAAATATGTATATGACCACGAATACAATACGCTCAAAGGCGAGGATAAGAAGCTGCTGGAAGTAGTCTATAAAGACTTCACTCATGCTGGCGCCTTGCTCCCAAAGGAGAAGATGGCACGTATGCAAGAGATTAATAAGGAGTTGGCAAAACTTCAACAGGACTTTGGTGATATGCTTCCGAAAGCTGCCAATGAGGCAACAGTATGGGTCAACGATGTAAAGGAACTGTCTGGTCTCAGCGAAGCAGATATTGCTCAGTGCAAGAAAGATGCTGAGAGCCGTGGCGGTAAGGCACCTTATTGTATCGTGATTACGAACACCACACAGCAACCTATCCTTGCAAGCCTTGACAACCGCAGCTTGCGTGAGCGTGTCTACAATGCTTCTATCCATCGTACAGACGGTACAGGGGCTTACAACACCTTCCCTATCATCGTGAAGATAGCGCGTCTTCGTGCTGAGAAAGCGCAGTTGATGGGCTATAAAAACTATGCTTCATACTCGTTGGAGAAGACTATGGCAAAGAACACGGATAATGTCTATGCCTTTCTTCGCCAGATGATTGGTGCCTATAAACCAAAGGCTGAGGAGCAGACAAAGGCGATTGAGGAGTATATGAAGGCGCAAGTGAACAAGTTAGCGAGTGGACAAGAGAACAAGTTGACAGGTGAACAAGTTAATGCAAATAACTCGTCTACCAGTCAACCAGTCAACTCGTCTACTTCACTCCAGCCCTACGACCGCTTCTATTATTCGTCAAAGATGAAGAAGGACCAGTTCAACTTCTCAGATGATGACGTGAAACCTTACTTCAATCTTGACTCTGTTCTTGTCAATGGTATCTTCTATGCGGCCCATCGCGTCTATGGTCTTAGCTTCCGTGAACGTAAGGATATCCCGACTTATCATAAGGACATGAAGGTATTCGACGTACTTGATGCTGATGGTAAGCAGTTGGCTCTGTTCTATTGTGATTACTTCCGCCGTCCAACAAAGCGGGGTGGTGCATGGATGAGTGCCTTCCTCAAGCAGAGCTTAGATAGGAATCAGAAACCATTAATATATAATGTGTGCAACTATGCGAAGGCTCCAGAAGGTCAACCTACACTCCTTACTTGGGACGAGACACAAACAATGTTCCACGAGTTCGGACATGCCCTGCATGGTATGCTATCTCATTGTAAGTATAACACATTGAGCGGTACGGCCGTAGCACGTGACTTCGTAGAGATGCCATCACAGTTTAATGAGTCGTTCGCAAGTATTCCAGAGGTGTTCAACCACTATGCACGCCATTACAAAACCAATGAACCTATGCCTGACGCATTGCGTGAGAAGATGCTTGGATCGCTCAATTTCCTCTCGGCATACGCATTGGGTGAGAATCTTGCAGCGACCTGCTTGGATATGGCTTGGCATTGTCTCTCCCCTTCAGAGGTTCCAACAGCTGAAGAGGCACCGGCCTTTGAGAAGAAGGTGTTGGCTGAGATTGGTCTACTAAACAGTCAGATACCTCCTCGTTACTCTACTTCTTACTTCAACCACATCTGGGGTGGAGGTTATGCAGCAGGTTATTATAGCTATCTATGGAGTGAGGTCTTGGCCGTGAATATTGCTGACTATTTTGCAGAACACGGTGCACTGACTCGTAAGGTGGGTGATGATTTCCGCCAGAAGGTTCTCTCACGTGGTAATACTCGTGACCTTATGACTATCTTCTCAGACTTCACTGGCCTAAAGGCACCTGATACAAAGGGTCTTCTGAAGGCCAGAGGAATGTAGAAAGAACATCTATCGCTATCAGCCTCGGCCCCATCCTCTCTCCGACTGGAGAGGGGTGTGGACTTCGAGATAGCCCTATCAATTAGATAAGTAATGGGAAACGATAAGACAAGAAACAAGTCAAAGAATACCCAAACGATGGGGATATCGCGCTGTTCACACCTCTTTCTACGAAGGAGAGGATGGAGAAGAGGCCGCCTTTTCATCTTATTCCTTCTCCTCTTCTTAACGCTTAACTTTGGCGTAAAAGGCTATTGGAAGATAAAGTCTTATTCATTCCAAAGCGAATTCAAAGACGTGTGGGAATTCTGTCACAACAAGGGGTTTAACGAAGACTACTGTGTCCTCGTTGATTTCTCACGCCCGTCAGGTGAGGACAGAATGGCTATCATCGACTTAAAGACATTATCCGTGCTCGACACAGGACCCTGTGCACATGGCAAAGGAGAAGGCAACAGTGCGTGGGAACCACGCTTCTCAAACAAGGAGGGAAGTAAATGTTCGAGTCTTGGATATTTCAAGATTGCTGAGAAAAGTTATTCTGCTAATGTTGGACTACGCTTTGCCCTTGATGGTCTTGATAGTTCAAACGATAATGCACGACGGAGACACATCTTCATTCATAGCTCTCGTTACGTGGATATTATGCACCACTTAACCTCCTATCTCCCACTCTCCAATGCTTCGTGGGGATGCTTCACTACAAGCCCAGCTATGCTGAAGAAGATTGAAGCCATCTGTGATAAAAGCAAGAAACCCATCTTGCTTTATGCCTATAAATAAGTTTGGTGAACAAAAGATGATGACGAAACTACAGTTGAAAAGACTCTTGACTTGCATTCTACTGACAATGCTTGTCACCCTCAACATACGTGGGCAAGCCCTTTGTGTCATTGATGGTATACCCCTACCCGACTCCCTCTTGCATGTCACTATCAATGAGATGCGTTCGGATTCGGCCAAAGAAATTGTGGCAAACAGACTCGGACTTTTTCCACCCTATGCCATTGAGTCTATACAAATATTCTCAACAGAAGAACAGATAAAGCAAGGGAATAATCTTACTTGCTGTAAGACTCCAAGAGACATCGTCTTCATTAGGACCAATTCCTTTGCTGAACTACAATGGATAATAGATGGTAGACCGAAAAAACCACATAAGTGGTTGACTATCATTGAGTATATGCTCTCACCCAAAAGCATAATAGAAGCAATGCCAAAGGGGATTAAGTCTACTGATATCTCCGCTCTACACCTTATTATATATAGGAAGGACCCACGACAAGAGATGCGTCCGACCATCGTTATTGAGACCAAAAAAGCCTCTACTAAATCCTCTAAAAGAAGGAGATAAGGTATTGGCATAAACTGTTCCATTCTAAACAAGTAGAGAAAAAGATACTCACGCATGACAAACAAGGAATAGGAGATGATAAGTAAAAGGTGCTTATAAAGATAGGATAGATAAGGGTAAATGAGTAGTAAAAGTATAGCCTACCTTGTAGAGGTAGTTCGCTATTTATCCTGTTCTCCACAGATTAGAGGGATATTATCTCTCCTCTCTATGCAAACAAAAAAAACATCTATAAATGGATAGACCAACATCATACGGCAAAAAGACCGAACCAATGAATAATAACGAGCAGACTGCGAATACGACACCCTCCCTTTCAGGGGAACTGAAGGAGGCCTCCTTTATCTCTCAATCACTTTCCCTTCCTCACAGAAGTGTATCGGCAGTCCTCATCCTACTCAATGAAGGCTGTACAATCCCATTCATTTCTCGCTATAGAAAAGAACGTACAGGAAACCTCAATGAGGTTCAGATAACCGATATCAGCGAACTTTACGACCGTCTGAAAGAACTCGCTAAACGTAAGGAAACTATCCTCAAGACCATTCGTGAGCAGGGGAAACTCACGACAGCATTAGAGGCTAAGATTCTGTCTTGTATGGATGCTACCGAACTGGAGGATATCTACCTACCTTATAAACCTAAACGACGCACACGAGCACAGATTGCTCGTGAACAAGGATTGGAGCCTTTAGCAATGGAGATCATGAGCGTGGCAGCCTCTTCCAACCCTTCTGTAGGGAGGAGAGTAGCTCTTTCCTGCTTATCCGAAAAGGAGAGAGACAAGCTTGCAAGTGCTTGGCAGGAATATCAAGGAGGAACCAAAGGGTCTTTATTCGTCCATGAGCATATAGATATTTCCACCCTTTTGGAGGGGTTAGGAGAGGCTTCTCTCACCCTTTCGAAGGAGTTAGAAGGAGCCTTAGACATCGTCGCCGAGATTGTATCAGAGAACCAACAAGCACGTAATACTGTCCGCACAGCTTACCATCGTGGGGCCATCATCTCATCAAAAGTTATCAAGAAGATGAAGGATACAGACGAGGCACAGAAGTTCTCCGACTACTTCGATTTCTCTGAACCACTCCGCCGATGCAACAGCCATAGGCTACTTGCCATGCGTAGAGGTGAGTCTCAAGGTATTCTACGAGTAAGTATTACGATTGAGGGGGAGGAATGCATCTCACGTCTAACACGGCAGTTTGTACGTGGACATGGTCTTTGTCAGGCCCTTGTCAGCCAAGCTATTGAGGACTCTTTCAAGCGTCTTATCAATCCAAGTATGGAGAATGAGTTCGCAGCCTTGAGTAAGGAACATGCCGACGAAGAAGCTATTAAAGTCTTTACAGAGAACCTCCGTCAACTTCTCCTGTCTCCTCCACTTGGTCAGAAACGTGTTCTTGCCCTCGACCCCGGCTTCGCCAATGGTTGTAAGATAGCTTGCCTTGACGAACAGGGTACCCTTCTCCATCACGAGATAATCTATCCGCATCCTCCACGCAACCTGGTAAGACAAGCCACGGAAGCCCTACACAGGATGATAAACACCTATAAGATTGAGGCTATTGCCATTGGTAATGGTACGGCAAGTAGGGAGTCAGAGACTTTCATTAGTAATATTCTCCAAGACACAACGAACGACTTTGGGAATATATTAAGATATGTAGTCAGCGAAGACGGTGCTTCCATCTATTCTGCTTCACCCGTAGCACGTGAGGAGTTCCCCGATGAAGATGTTACCACACGTGGTGCTATATCCATCGGACGAAGGCTCATGGACCCTCTTGCCGAGCTTGTGAAGATCGATCCAAAGAGTATCGGTGTCGGACAATATCAGCACGATGTCGACCAATCAAAGCTCAAGCACTCACTCGACCAAACGGTGATGAGTTGTGTCAATCAGGTGGGAGTCAACCTCAATACGGCTTCTCGTCACTTACTTACCTACGTTAGCGGACTCGGTCCGGCCCTTGCTCAGAACATTATCGACTATCGTCATGAGCACGGTCCCTTCATTTCTCGTACCCAATTAAAGAAGGTGAAGCGTCTGGGTAATACTGCTTACCAACAATGTGCAGGCTTCCTTCGCATCCCCAATGCCAAGAACCCGCTCGACAACTCTGCTGTTCATCCTGAAAGCTATCACATTGTTGAACAGATGGCAAAGGACCATGGCTGTACGATAAAGGACCTGATCGGTAATAAGTCACTCTTGTCTCAGATTGATATCCAACAATACATCCATAAAGGTCTTACCCCTCTAAGTCCAAGCAGTCTCCCTCCTCGTTCCTCCTCTCCGATAGCGAAGGAGACTACAGGTAATGGTTCGCATAAAAGAGAGAATAGTAGTAAGCCTTTATCAACTAATAGTGAGATTGCAACGATCGCCTTTTCAGGGGGTTCGAAGAAGACCTATTCTTCTCTGTCTGAGGGTTTGAGCGAGTTATCTCTCACCCCTTCTGAGGAGTTAGGAGAGGCTACCCTACGTGATATCATAGCCGAACTTGAGAAGCCAGGACGTGACCCACGTGGCGAGGTGGAAGTCTTCGAGTTTGATAAGAACGTCCATTCCCTCAATGATCTCATCGTTGGAATGGAACTACCGGGTATTGTAACGAACATTACCAACTTTGGTGCGTTCGTTGACATCGGTGTTCATCAAGACGGACTTGTACACATCTCCCAGCTCTCCGACCGTTTTGTCTCCGACCCCACACAGGTTATTCGTCTCCATCAGCACGTCCGTGTCCGTGTTGTTGAGGTCGATATGCGTCGCAAACGCATTGGATTAAGTATGAAGAATATCAAACAATAAAGAGATGAATACGACAAAGAAGACCCTTGCTTACTTAGGTGGCATAGCATTTACAATCTTAGGAATATGGCTCCTTACCATGGATACCTCCACAACAACCTATCCTGTTTGGAAGATAAAGGTTACTGGTGTACTCTCCGTCACCTTCTTTGGTGGAAGTGTTTTATACATGACTTATAGAAAGATAAGACTTATCATAACCCATAAGAAAGATATTGAGTTTACTGATAGCGGCCTTTCTATCTATGGAGCTAAGGAAATATTATGGCGTGAAATAGCCGACTTCGATTTGATACGCTTTAAGGGTAATAGGTTGATAACCATCCAAATGAAGAATCCAACAGAGGTTCTTGCAAGCGAACCATCGTGGATAAAACGCAAGACAATGGAATACAACCTAAAAACTATCAATGCCAACTACGCTTTCCCTGCTTATCTAATAGATGGAAGAGCCGAGGAAGCGCTTGCATTGTGCAAAGAGAAGTTGGTAGAACATCAATAAGATTAGTTGTCAACCAGTACTCCACCACCCTTGTCGGCCTCATTGGTCTGATAAGCTAACACTCTCGCTTCTAATAATAAACGACGTATAAATCAGATGGATATGAGCGATAACCTCTTACTCTATATCATTACATATTATACAAGATAAGTTTTATTTTTGTTTGCTGTCACATTTAACATTTCATACAATCCCCCTGTAAACTAATAAGTTAGGTGATGAGATAGGATGACAGTAATGACAGCAACTTTTATTTTGGGTGGAGAGACGTATTATCTATGTACAGAGACAGAGCGTGTAAGGAGTACTCATTTATCATAGAGTTAGCCAATACTGTTTCAAGAGACGGAGATGAACACCATAAAGCGTGATGTCTCTATCACTTGAAAAGGCGATAACATCATTTTAAGTACATCAAAGGGAGGTAGATAGTACCGTCACTCTCTTCCTTTTAAATTAATCAATATAAAATATGGGAATGCTTTTCGTTCTTATTTTCTGGGCCGTTATCTTCCTACTACTATCCTTAGTATCAGGCTTGCTAACGCTCCCCTTTACTTATTTCCTTTGTAAAGAACAGAGGAAGAGGAGGATGATACTCTCCTTCTTCACGCCGGGTGTAGCTCTATTCACCTACGCTGCAAGTAGCTTAGTAGCAATGATTATCATCGCAATCATTCTTGGAACGGATATAGGAATTGGTGATAGCTGGAGCACACCACTGAAGAATAACTACGAACTGAGCAGTACTGATACACCCGACAATGGAGGTATATGCAAGAAAGGCGACCTTTACAACGAGATACTAATATCTGACGTTACACACATACAAGTGATTGGTGACTCTGTGATCGGTAAGGCGGACGGTAGATACTTTATATTTAATCTACAGGACGGGACCCATACTGACAGTCTTACCTATCAAGGTCTTACACGCCAAATAAGTCCTTTTTCCATCCACCTCATTGATAATAACACCTACTACTGGGACCAAAGAAGAACAGCCTACATCATTGGTGGCGTACTATCTCTCCTACTAACCGTCCTCGTCGTACGGCTTTTCTGGAGGATAGGTCTACATGGTTTTCAAAGGAGACAACAAGGGTCATAACTTCTCAACCATATAAATCCGACTCAAAGCAGTATCAAGCAAATAAAGAACAGACCGCCCATTATCCTGCAACCAGTCCCAAGTTCCCTCTGCTTACAGGCCACCCTCCCTTCATCCCGTATATTCACAAGATAACTTACGAGTACGATACCATTTCATCGATAGTCTCTCTCTACTAATAAGTAAGGTTCTTCCGTTAAATGTGTGGACGCTTTTCGTAGTGCTTTAACGTAAGAGCCA
>ERZ773250.134-NODE-134-length-48790-cov-3.804884_pt1 | contig 48790 bp, 49 predicted proteins | sample MGYA00511258_ERZ773250 | MGnify/ENA primary metagenome ERZ773250 (study PRJEB29015, sample SAMEA2738164) | human oral metagenome | biome: human oral; feature: human-associated habitat; material: saliva | place: China | collected 2187 ... | reverse complement strand
CGATAAGCTTTTGTTCGTTCACACCCACAATGATATACCCCTCTGTGTTTAATTCATCCTCAATTTCAATAGAGTCTCGTAAATTACCTGTGTCTACAGGTACATTTTTCTTTAATTCCTCAAGCGTTTGTTTAGCCCAGCGCCTAGCATTGAATTCCATAAACGCCATTGATTTTCCCATGGTGATAGTTAATGCTTCATCAAAATCTTTCCACCCTGAACCTGGGGTGTATTTGCCTAGATTGATTTTAGACTTCGATGTGTATGCCATACCTTTATTATAATTTTGGAATAGTTGTTTCTTTTTTCTTTTTGGTAAGTGTCTTATAATAAGAACATAAAAAGGAGTACCTTTCAAGTGAAGAAATTTTATCGTGTTATCGTCGCTTATAACCCTCTTGAAAATAAAATTACAGAGTTCAGGCGATTAGATATGTACAGCGACACCTATGAAACAGACTCAACGGAAATGTTCTATAAAGTATTAGGTCTAATAGATAGAACAAGCGACATCATCTTGGGGAAGACAATCAATAATAACTTTTATCAGCTATCACCAACCCCATACGGAACATATATCAAAGAAGATGCGTCTTCAGTAGATAAGTTCATCAACAAATCGAAATTATTAGTAGCAATTGCTAACTACCAGAAAGAAAAAAACATCCCTTTTGACCGATAGTATAATTTAGGCATGAGTGATGTAAATAAATCGCTAAAGGTATATAAGAGGCTATTGCAATTCAATAACCTTCCTATTCCATTTGGTGAAATTCAGGAACAGACCTATACAGCGTCTTTCAAAGGTACATCGACCCCTTATACTAGTCATCAACACGGTAATTACTACGGGCATTTAGGCGAGTACGGGGTACTTAATGCTGCTCAATTTGATGCGACATTGTCTTTTGATTTTAAGAAGATTGCCTGTGGCGACAAACCTCGCTATGCACGCTTCATTAAACGACAGCTAGCCCGTTCAGGGAAATTATGGGCAGTCCAAAATGGTGGAGAGATTATCTGGGCTAACGCTCGTGTGTTGTCAGTCAATGAGTCTATTGCTTCTATCGGGGAAGATAAAATTACACTATCTGTGACATTTGAGCTAATTGACGGTTATTGGGTATACGCATGGAAGACAAGAACATTTCTTGCGCAGTATTGTCCATCTCGTTTCATCAACTTCGATAATGAATATTGTTGGTCGTATGAAGATGCTAGATGCGACATCACAGGTAAAGATAGATGCTTACCATGTTTCACCGTTGAGCCAGAAGTACCTGTCGATGCAGAATACAAACCTCTTTGTTCATGGTCTCGTACAGAGATTACTAACCTATTAGGTGCAAGATGTCCTCAGCAATTCCATATTAGATATGATTGTGGGCTAGAGAAGAACTTCTTTTGTTATGATGCAGGATGGGGAGATAAATATCGTCTAAAAAATAGAGATGCTGTTAATGAAACAACTATCTCATTTTGTTCAATGACCGACCTTCCTAGTACCGCAGTTCAGATAAGGCTGAGAGGGGTTTTTGTTAATCCTACTATCACAGTTAATAATGATACCGTCACCCTCAAAGGCACTTATGATAAGAACACAATGATTGTAGCTGGGTTCGGAGTAGGCATTGGATTATATCAAAGAAAAGCAGGGACTGTTGGTGAGTGGAATTATGTGAGGTCAATTATTCCTGATGCCAAAGTCACGAATATTCCGTATTTCGAGATTGTTCCTGGCAAAAACACGGTAAAGATTACTGGCAATCAACTAGACAAGAAATCATTTGTTTATATCAAACCACTAGAAATTACTTTCTAACAGCCACAATCGACATCATGGCCTTTTAGCCTGTTCAAATCCATTGTATATACAACAGAGAATACAGACATAGCAGATGACCTGTCTTCCCTTTTTAGCTGATAAACTTCAGAAACATCGACCCTATCATCGACCTGTCCCCAGATGTCGTATGTCCACTTTTTTGTCTGACCATTAAATGGGTGGGTTATTGTTTTTCCCCTTAAAGCATCGAAGAAAGAGACCTGTCCATAATGAATTTCATCAGTCGCATCGTACATCAGTTCATCTAATGCACTCATGATATTTGCCTTGAACGAAGCGACAGACTCGCTAGAGTTCCCCACAGGGATTTGTTTATGTCCAGCTTGAGTTGGGGTATCAGTAGTGTAAACAATCTCAAAGCCTATCACGACACGAGTATTACACCTGCCACCAGCGATAGGGGTAATATTCACCGTGATATAGGGAAGTCTTGAGAATTGAGTAGGTTGGTTATTTACATATGAACCTAGCCCAATGTGTTTGTCCATTTCAGCGACAAAGTCATTGCCATATCTAACAGACGGAGCTGATGACTCAGGGATTTTGACAACTAGTAGATTATCTAACAAACAGGTTTTATGGGTGAGAAGATACATCCTCAGATTATTCCATATGAATTTTTCAGCAAGTGCAACAGTTTTAGACATAATCAACCTTTCCTAAAAATTCAACTTCTTCATCGCTAATAGCAGTGTACACACCGCATTCCATCAGGCGTTCTAATTCACGAGGGGTAGTAGCATTGCAGGTGATGATATACACACAACAGTTATGGAATAATTGGACAGTTTCTCTTTTGACAATTTTCCACAAACTAATTTCATCGCCTGTCTGTTGTTTGAACGCAACATAGTCACCCTCCTTAATATCATAAGGGGGCTTAACCATTTGGTGGGCAGAGTCAAAACTGAAGTTGTAGTACGATGTCGTATTTTGATTTTTATAGTTTGGGTCGTTCTCCAACTCATAAATACGAGCAGTGACACCTGGGTCGCCGTCAATACACCTTAAATCATAAAGCTTGACCCACTTGTTCTGGGCTTCTATTTTTTCATCATCGAACATCGGAATATTGTTATATACCTGTTTCCGAATAATCGAGATTTGATTGCTGGTATTGTTGATAGGTTTCGTACCGTTCATATTCTCATTATATGTCGAAGAAGTCTGTTTTGTTTTATAATGAAACCATGGATGAAAACAAAGTTCTTGATACAAAAGATTACAAATTAGATAAGAGACCATGGCTAATGGACTGGCTATTTGAAATTGGACATAACATGGCGATTATTAACCATTGTTATGAGAAGATACAATATCTTCAGAAAGATATCGAAAATGCTGGGCTAGATGAGGATTTAATCAGAGACTTAACAGATAAGATTGCTCATTATCATAAGATTAGAGAACTAGCTTATGAAGCATACGATACCGAGATGAGCTATCTATTTGATACAATTCCTGAAGCACAGAAAGACTGTCGTTGTTTGTTAAAGCACGCCTCATTGAAGCTTGTATTAGCTCAAGAAACAGCAGATGTGCTTAACAACGCAGTTGGCGATATTAACCTACATAAGTCATTTGAGGTGTTCGCTGGGGTGGTGTCATTAGCATTGGGGATTGAGTTTAACACCTGTATTCGTTGTATCTATGACGGCATAAAAAATCGTGCTAACGAGGCAAAGACACCTACACATAGCACGACAGTAAAGCTCTAGTCAATTACCTGTTGGAACTTGTTCACAACCTGCCCAGCTTGGTTGGTGTAAGTTAAGGCTAATAAATACTCAGCTTGTTTTTCAGTGACCCAGTAATCACGACCTGCTTCGACCATTTGTTCAAACATACCGTTAGGGGCATCATCTGAAGCGAACATAATCATTTCATTGGTGACACGAGCGTATGCACCTTTCGCCGCCCCACAGGTGGCACATTTTGCTACTTTTTTAGCCATTGTTCCACCACCGTAATATCGGACACGGACTTTTGCGTCTGTATCAGATTTTCCAACCACCTGTTCTGGTGTGTATGAAACAGGTTCAATCACAGGGGTAGGGATTTGGTTATTAACTCTATTTGAACTACCACAATTTTTACACGACATCGCCTAACACCTCCTCTTGTGTTGCTAAATAACATCTTGAAATAGCCATGATTTCATCGAGCATACCAAGGTCATGCAAATCTGAATATAGGGTCGCAGTTTTAGATGCAGTAGTGTCTTGGGTAGACCACTCATATTCAACATTTCCGACCTTCTTGCGTTTAAGCAGACCAGATGTAGATGTCATATTATCATGACAGTCTTCAGAGTTTACATCCTTATTAAGCTTATTTAAGATATAACAAATGATTGGTAATAATCCAGATGGCAAAATATCATAACCAGCATTGTATTCAAGAGTCACAGTGAAGTCATATTCGCAAGAACAGCATTTATCTTCAGCCTTGATTAAGTCATAAAACACTTGTTTGCTGATATAGAGTCTATCTCGGCCTTCGTCGAACCCCATCATTAAATCTATAATATCTAGTTCTTTCCTAACGAATTTACCGTTTATCATACCAGTAATCCTAGCCGAGACCATAAATTGTTCAGGGTGTGGGGCATATTCGAGCGGAATAATTACAAAAGCCTCATCGCATAATTTGCATAAACACTCACAGTGTTCAACTCTCACAGGGTAGGTTTGTAGCCTTGTTTGGGTCAAGAATAAATCTTCAGGGTGGTCATCCCAACAAGTAATGCTAGAGACGATACGAAGTGTTTGCCAAATTAAGTTCCAATACGCTGCTTTGTTTGAAACAAAACGACCAATTTCGGTTCCGAAGTTATCTGGGTTGATATTGCAAAAAGCAGAAATAAGAGTGATAAGCTCGTTCATTTTTTCATTGTTTTCATCGAATACTCTTGATAAAGGTTCGATGCGGACTGCTTGTACTGAGATGCTTGCCATATCTTAATTATATTCTTTCAATTTATTATTATTTTTATGGAACATTATACCCAGCTGGTGGGTTTGTTATAAAATCTCTGCCTGTATATCTAAACACCCCTAATATTTTCGATATTGGAAGCTGAATAACATTAGCGTGAGCTCCGCCAAGACGATACGGGTAGCCACCTTGGTTTTGTGCGAGTAGGTTTATTTTGCCTTGGTGTTTATAAATAGCAGAGTCAACACCGTCGAGTGAAATCCCGACATGACCAACCTTAGTATTGCCACACTCACCACCCATCACAGTTCCTAAATCACAGACAACAATATCACCTGGCAATATATCACCATTGCCAGCGATAGTTTTGAACTTACCAGACTCAGTGATTTTGTTTCTAGCCGCTGTATTTGCCCAAGACCAATAAACGCCAGAAAAACACGGGCCTAATCCGACAGATACGCCAGTTGCAAATCTCACATTAGCTTGGTTCACCATGAAATATTCAATTAAGTCCCAACACTGGTAGCCAAAGGAACCATCCATGTCGATACCTTTGCCATAAGTATCGTTGTAAAATTCACTGAGTGAACTCCATGGGCCATGAGTTGCACCGAGAGAACCATAATTTGGTTGACTGCCCCAGTTGACATTTGCGTCATGGTCATCGCCTAACGGGTCACCGATGATTAGCTTAAATCGCCATTGTGAAAGATACGCCATTTCTGGGTCAGTACAAAAATATATAGTTGCAGACTGAGGTGGATGAGTTGGGTCGTCAGCAGGTGGGGTCGTCGCACTATGCTCTTCGCCACAGACACGAACAACGGTAGATTTGCGTTGATTAGACCTTGATTTCTGTTCAGACGCAGTAGAAAGGATTGTATTAACTAAATCGCTCATATGTTTATATTGTATCTCATAAAAAATACCTAGGGTTTTAACCTAGGTATTCAATCTTATAACTTGCCTTGTTCTTTCAGTTTGTCGATTTTTCTGTGGATATATGAATTACCACCAAGGTTGCCATATTTGGTATTGATGTCATTAAACCGTTCAAGCTCAATTTCCGTCAATTTTACACCTCGTTCAATGTCGGCAAGGTACCTAGTCAAGAAGTTTTTGCATTGGTCTAGTTGCATCTGTTTGATTTCTTCAGCGTTCGTATCGAGTCTAGTCATTATATTTCGATTTGACTCGTCTATCTTGTCGTTGACTGGTTTGAGCATATTATAAATCCACTTTTGTACGACAGAGCTTGCAAATCTAAAGATTACAAGCCCTCCCGTAATCACGCCAGCCACTACTGAGATGAAAGCTGTAATATCTTCCACCGCAATGACCATGTTATTTCTTCTTCTTCATTAGTTTGAAAATGAGTAGAATTTGAGAACCAAGGGTAGCTAGAATACTTGCAAGGGCAGTACCGAAAGCGGTCATATTCTTGTCATTAAGGCTCATGATTGCAAGAATAACTTGTGGGGTGATAGCACCAGCAAGAAGCAAGAAATCACCAAGTAGATAAGCAATCATCTTAGTTTTCTGGCTAAAATCGAAACCACTTCCGACTTCTTCGATAATGCCACTAGCTTGAGAGAGTGAAGCTTGATAAGCATCATTAAATTGTTTGATTTTGTCGTCAGTAAGTTCAGGGGTCTTGTCCATAGGTTTTTCCTCCTCTTTAGATTTATTATCTTCAGTTTTAAGTTGTTCCACAGGTTTCACTTCTTCCACCTTAGGTTGTTCAACAGGTTGTTCCACAGGCTTCACCTCTTCCACCTTAGGTTGTTCAGGCTGTTTAGGGGCTTCCACAGGTTTTTCCACAGGCTTCCCCACGCCTTTATCGATTAAAGCTTGGACAGCTTTCCAGTCGTAGCCTGCACTAGTTAAACGGTTGATACGGTCTTGACCGTTACCCCATTTGTTCTGCCAGACTTCGGCTGCGATTTCTTCGTTAGGTTTTAACTGTGGTGGATTGACCCACTCAACAACTCTTGTAGTGTTCATAGTTTCAGTCCACCCTGCGTAATTAACACCATAGATACGAGAGATATTGTCAATCGTGGCATTTAGCTCGCCTTCGAAATAGTCGAAAAATGCTTTATGGCGATAAGGGCTAGACCAAACCTGAACCCAATTACCAGACCTCTTAGCGATAGCGACATGGCCATAATTGCCAGTTCCGCCAGTCCACCAGATTGGTACAAAGCAGCCATCTGGAAGATTACGGTCTTGGTGTTTTGTGTTGTTCCAGTTCCATGCAATTTGGGCAGATGCTGCGAACGGTGCGACATTAAATGTCCTCTGTGCGACAGCTAGACACCACAAGAACCAGTCTAATAGCGGTTTGCCTTGATAATAAACAACTAACTTCTTATCATCTAGGTTCGGGTAGATTGTTTGCTTCCAACTCATTTTACCTCCTCAACGACTGCGACGATGAATACGCCCATAGATAACAGGTAAATTATTATCGCAGGAAGCAATAATCCTGCCTGACCAATAATCAGCCAGAAGTTGATGTTCAAGATTAGGAAGCCACCCCAGAATAACATCTTGAACCAGTCGATACTATTATTTTTTTTCTTCTTCATAGGTTTCTCCTCGTTAAAAAAGTGTATATGAGAAAAGGCAGATATTCACACATCGTTCTTTCCTCATAGTACACCTCTTTTGCTTATTGTTTACCCTGATTAAGCTTCAGTAATTTTTGCAATCTTCTTGCGGACACCGTTTTCATCGGCTGCGACGGTGAATTCTAACTCAACAGTAGTTTCATCAGAGCGAGAAATGTTATTTGGGACAGTCGTCACAAAAGCGTTCTCGTAAAGGTGCCACTCACGAGTGCCGTCTTTCTTGCGGAACGGGGCAAGGATGGAGACATTGAATTCACGGAATTCGTTAGTCACTTCCCAAACCTCAGCTGTAACCTTCTTGCGGTAGATGATGTTTAGTTCCTGACCAATCCAGTCTTTACCAACCAAGATAAGACCGAGAGACTTGTTACCAAGATAGTCTGAAGTTAATACTTGGAATTTGTCAGAGTCGGTAGTAGCGTTGATGGTTGGGATTGGGCTGTTTACACGGACGAGGTCACGAGAGTTACCAGCACAACCTGGGGTCTGAATATAGACATAACCGCAGTCGCTTTCGACCATATCAGAGAGCTGGATGAAGCCGTAGCCATCGAGTTCAGGGTTGATAGTCTTAGCATTACCAACAGTACGGGTGACGATGTTGAGAATACCGAATTCAGTATCATCAGTCTTACGAAGAGTTGGGTTGATGTATTTGAGGTTCTCAGACCATTTGTTAGCAGTTAAGTTAAAGGTGATAGAACCAGATTGTGGGTCATATTCAGAAGTAGAACAAGCACCTTCAATCACATCGAACGATTGGCTGTCGCCAAAGGTATCAAGACATGAGAGTAAGATAGTGCGATTAAGTTCGAGGTCTTCAATGCTCTCGTAGAAAGCGATAGAAGAGACACCAACATAATCACCAACCTTGATATTAGTGCCGTCGATAACGAAGCGAGCCTTAACGCCGATAGTCGATGGAGTCCAGCCAGTACCAGTTTCAGTAGGGGCCTTTGAAAGGTCGAACTGGACAGGGTAGAGGTATGAACCATTACCACCCTTAGTAGCGTGGACAGTCTTTGAAAGAGCATCAAAGTTAGCCCAACCACCTTCTGCGTAATCAGTTAAGTTAATAGTCACCTTATGGTCACCATCTGGGAGCAAGACATAAGCAGTGATGATGCCAGTTGCGTAGAGGGTAGTATCAAAGGTCTTTTTGAAGTCACCGATAGTGACAGCAGCTTTAGCCACAACGGCACCTTGGTAAGTACCAGTATTGTAGCAGGTATTCTTGCTACAGCCGAAAGCATCAACAGGGGTGTTGGCTGCGTTGTAGAAAGCGCCTTTAAGGTTAGCATTAGATGCTGCGGTATTGTTGCGAGTGTCAATCTTTGCACATGAAGCGAGAGAGTCAAGTACAGAGATGGCAATCATGTCATCGTTCTTCAACTTACCCATTTGGTCTTGTCGAATTACGAAGCCTTTTGAGTCACATTTAGCCATGTTTTTCGTTTTTCCTTTATGTTAATAATTATTATTCTTGGTTTGCAATTGAAGCTGACAAACGGTCAAAGCCTCGTTGCATTTTTGGGGTAAGATTGCCAGCGTCTTGGACAGCTTTTAATCTGCGAGCGACAACAGCGTTGGTTGCCTTATGTTCGGTGGCTACTTGCGTTTCCTTCTGGGTAGCAGTAGTCTCGGTGGTGATATTTTCCGCCATATAAGAGAACTCCTTATTGTTTAATCTTCTGGGATTAAAAGGTGTCGATACTAGTCTTATGCTAACACAGTTCTTGAGAATATTTTTTAGAGTGGGTATAATAAGTATAAAAGGAAAAGGTAAACGCTTTAATCATGGTTGTAGAACGAACACGAGACGAGATATTAGCTCACGAAAACGATAAAGAATATATGGCCAACCGTGTTGATTGGGTCAAGGGCAAAATCTTAGATGTCTCAGACTATCGTAAAATCTCAGTTGACTCAAATGAAGAGTTGATGATACTTGCAAAAATTGGACAGCTTATGGCAGATGAAGTCGTACCTGGGGCGAAGCTGTTTTTTACCCAGTCAGTACTTGTTGGGGCTGCGATGCTTAGCCGAGAATTGGCAGATAAATTTGGATTAGACTTCGAGAAATACCGGTCTGTTTTAATGGTCACCCCAACTCGCTATGGGAAGTTATGTCATGACGATACCCCAGTACTCACTACAAAAGGCTGGAAGAAGCATGGGGATTTAGAGCCTGGGGATGTTATTTTTCACCCCTCTGGTAAACCAACTGTGGTTGTTAGTAAGACCCCTAAAATGGATGTTAATTACAAAGTGGTATTTGATAACGGTGAAGAGATTTATACCCATGCTAATCATGAGTGGCAAGTTTATCTAGAAAAATCAAAGGTACCTCGTATCGTAGAGACTAGAGAATTAGACGGAGTAAAGAAGAACGCTTATTTTGTCGATACCACTGAACCTTGTAAGTTCATCACAAACGACCAGCCTTTTGACCCGTATCTATTCGGATGTTGGTTGGGGGGAGCGCCTATCGACACCGACGGCAAGAAGATGACTGCGCTTTATGGTGGGTGGAACAAAAAATATATTCCAGATATTTATAAATACGCTTCAACGATAGAACAGAAATTATTATTAGCTGGGCTGATTGACACCGTGGGTAGAGTAGACGGACATGGGGTTATCACAGTTAAGGTGTCACCAGAAAGAGTCGCTAACGACCTCTCAGACATCTTGACTGTAATGGGTATAGACCATAGTAAGGTCATCCCCACCCCTTTTGGGCGGAAGACGCATTATAAGATTAGCTTTTCATTACCATATAACATCCCTACTTTTCGTTTTAGGCGGTTCCAGACCGTCCCTAGAAAAAGGATTGGTATTGTTAAAGTAGAGAAGGTTGAAAACGCAGGACAAGGCAATTGCATCATGGTTGACTCGCCAGACGGTATGTATCTTGTGGGTAAGAGTTTAATCCCAACGCATAATTCATTTCTTAATGCGTTCATTGCCATTGCTAACGCTGCCTTAGGCGGAAAGGAAGTGCGTATTGGTGGTGCGACCAGAGACAAGGCAGGTCTTATTCAGGAAAAGGTCGTCAGCTTATTACCTTCTGCGTCTAAAGAAATCCAAGACGGTTTAGTAATCACAGACGATGACGGCGATGTGAACAAGAAAGTTCAGCGTCTTGCAACTCAAGCCTCAAAGGAAGCCTTGGCATGGAAATCAGGTGGGTCGATTAAGCTCTTCTCAACTAATGAGACAAAAAAGAGTGCAGATATTGCTGCTGCTGGTGCGGTCGGTGTCGGTGGTGATGTGGTACTACTAGATGAAATCCAGATTATGTCGCCAGTTGGTTTTCGTACTGCCTCTCGTTTCTTCATGGAAAATAACGATACTAAGCGTTTTTGTGTCGGAAACCCACAGATTAACGGTCATTTTAGAGACCTTTATGATGACCCTACCACATTTGTTGTCCATATGAACGACTCTTCTGCAATTATTGAAGGGCGTATGTCGAGAAGACAAATGGAACTTACTGGTATGCCGACATATTCTAATGAATATAGGGCTTTCGTGACTTGTGTTGATGAACAGACAGAGTGTCTAACGCCAGACGGGTGGAAATCTATTAAAGACATCAAAGAGGGGGACATTGTAGCTCAAATTGAAAAAGATGAGACATTAACTTTTGCGCCTGTACAACATAAAATAGAACATATCTCAGAAACGATTTGTAAGACATCTTTTGCAAAAGATGAGTGGTTATTTACCAAAGACCATCGTCAATATGTTTATAACACCAGCAGAAAAACAGGAAAAACAGAAAAGAAAGTCTACACGATAGAGAACCTACCAAAAGGGTCGTACATCAGAATATTGTCTGGAGGGGTCAACCACAATAATAAGGGCGTGAGCTATTTAGACCGACTCGCTATTGCGTGTCAAGCAGATGGGTCTATTGAGCGTGTGTATGCTGGTCAGTACAAGCCAAAAGGGTTTACAAGGTGGCGAATAGAGATGAGAAAACCTCGCAAAATAGAACGCTTAAAACATATTCTTGATAACTCTGGGGTAGAGTATGATATTCATATTCAAAAAGATGGTGATACTAGATTTACCTTTTCGCTTCCGTCAAAAATCACAAAAACACTTTCGGACTGGTTTGGGTGGGAGATTGGTGCAGAAGACGCTAAGGCTATTCTCGATGAGATTATGGAGTGGGACGGTTGCCATGCTAACCAATCTTACAGCAGTGTAAATAAAACTAACGCTGACTTCATCCAATCTCTTGCCGCTCAATGTGGATTGCGAACAACACTCTATTCCGTTAAAATGTGGAACGGCAATACTATTTATATTGTTCACCTTCATAAGACAAATATACGGACTACGCAGTATATTAAAAGACAAGAAATTAACTGGGGAAAGCCTGTATATTGTATTACCGTCCCGTCTGGCGAGTGGGTAGCTCGTAGAAACGGTCATATTATAAACACAGGTAACTGCGAATTTCCGCCAGATAATTCAGGCAATCGTTTCTTCACTACATTACCATCAGTTTATGATAAAACTGCTTTTCCTACCCCATCACAGAAAATATCATTTATGGGCATCGACTCTGCATATAAAGGTGCAGACTCTCTCATTGTCACAATCGTTACCCTTAATATCTCACCAGAGCGTATTTGGGTGTCATTAGACTATCAAGAAGATATGAAAACTCGCTACCCAGTATGGGACGATACAATGACGACCCTTAATATCTGTTTAGATGTATTGAAATTAGTCGAAAGATATGGAATAGAGAGAGTCTCAATCGATATTGGTATGGGTGTTCAGCTATATGAGACATTACTAAGACTTTCCCCTGACCTAGACATCGAGCCAGTAGCCTTCGGTTCATTACCGACCGAGTGGCGAGCTGAGACTGATTTCAATGCGAAGTGGGCATTAAATAAGCGTGCTGAGATGCACCTAGACTTAAAGGAACTCTGTGAGTCTCAGATGATGTTTATTGCCCCAGAGTATTATGATGATTTGATTAAACAAATTCGAGAAGTAGGCAACTCAGAGCAAGGGCAGAAGATTAAGATTGAAGCGAAGAAAGAGATAAAACGCCGTCTAGGACAGTCCCCAGATGCACTAGACTCATTATGTCTAGCTGTTAGGTCATTGGTTTTGTCAGGCATTTTGAGGGGCGAAAATGACGCTAGTGTAGATGATATGGTGCAGGTCTATGGTGGACAATAATCCCGAAGTCCCTGAGTTTATGGAGGGAGCGAAAATCTATATTAACCCTACACTATCTTTGTATTTTCCGCCTCTGTCTAAAGAAGAGTTCAGTAAAAAACAGAGTGTGTCAGGTAAGAGAAAAACCAAGCCAAGCTGGCCTAAAGGTAAGCCTCGCCCGAACTCTTCAATCGCTGCTAAGAAGCAATGGGCTGAGCCTAACGCTAGAATTCGTCAAGCAGTTGTAGCTCGCATGAAAAATGGTGGAGCTTCAAAAATGGGCAAATCAGCCACTAATCGAGATTATGTAACAAAGGCTGCTACCGAGCGTAATATTAAGAGACAGAAATGTATCAAAATGATGGAAAAATATGGGTTAGACACCCCTAATTTTAGTCGTATGTCTGATGATGCACTAAATGCGTTATATGAAGATTTATGTCAGTGGGCAATTTAACCAGAGCGTAAAAAAAGCGATAAAGGGTGGGCATCTATCGCTTTTCTTGTGTTTATGATATTACAAATCCCCCTGTATTGCAAGGGGGATTTTGTATTTGTGTTTTTCTTACTCTTAGCTAGCTAATTAGACTAACTTTGGGTTGAGGGTTGCCTTTGGGTAAAGCTGACCAACGACACCAGAGTTGACATAATTATCAAGACCGCTGAGGACAAGGCTATCACAGATAGAAGCAAGCTTAACATTATTGATTAAGATTAAGCCGTTCCAGTCAGTGACGACAGTCGAACCAGCAAGGTGCATAGATACACAGTGGCCACCACAGTCGTCTTGAGAGTCGATACGCTTGATGTATGGGCCTGTTGGGGTGTAAACAGTCTTAATACCGACCTTGCTTGGGTCAATCAACCAGACTGAGGTAGTGTTGTCAGAAAGGTCGACATCGACGAAGCGAGAAGCTACGATTGGCATACCACGGTAAGAAACGGTGTTTCCTACGAGCTTCCAGTCAGAGAACGGGTCAGCTTTGAGGTAAGTGCGAACTTCTTGGCGAAGAGTTGGCATCAAGATTGGGTTGATAGCGATAACATAGCCACCAAGTTCACGACCCATAGCCATCAAACGGCAGTCAGCCATCATGATAGACTCTAAGACACCAGCTGAACCATCAATCTTGAGGGTACGAGCATCAGCAAGACGAGACAACAGACCGTTAAATGGACGGAGAGCATCACCGTTAGTTTGAGTGGTACCTAAGATGAGGTTGCGGTCAAAGATGAACTTGGCATAACGAGCTACGAATTTAGCACGCTTGGCTGCGAAAGACTTGCCGTATTCAGTAAATGGGTCACGAGTGTCTTGTGATTTCTGGAAGACAGCGCTTTCTAGCATTTCATCGAGAGAAGAGTTGACACAGTCTTTCACACAGAGTTCGTGTAGGTCAAGCTTGTAGCGTGAGCCTTCAAGACTTGGGGTACCAACACAACAAGTGCTACCAGCATCGTCTTTACCGACTAGAGTATCGTTAATGACAAATGGGGTCTGGAAGTAATATTTCTCACGACCAGTTTTACATGGGTCGATGAGGATTTCAGTCTCATTTGCAACACCGTTGTTAAGAAGACGGGCTACAAGTGGGTCTGAACCGTCGTTAGCGTGGCTAATGACAGATTTTGAGTTGTCTGGCTGAATACCTTTAGTGACAGCACCGATAGCGTTGGTTGACGCTGCAAGTTGCATTGCTTCATCGGTGGTGATAGCGTTCTTGCCAGAGAAGATTTCATTTGGGTTCATTTGGCTTATTGCTCCTTATTGAGTTCAGCAAATGCAGCTGTATAGGCATCTACTTCCTCAGTTTTATTTTTCTCTTCTTCAGGTGTCGTTTTGCCACCCTCATCAGCCGTTGGGGCATCAGAAGCAGCCATGGCGAGAATACTGGTTAAGCGTTCTTCGGTGGCAAATGCTTTCTCTGCTTTTACAGTGAGTTGGGCTTTCAAATCGGCGTTTTCTTCTTTCAAAGAAGCGTTTTCAGCTTTGAGGTTTTTGATTTCTGCTTCGATTGCAGAGAGTTTGTCCTTTTCCTCAGAAACAGCTTCTTCTTTTACCTCTTGTTCCGCCTCTTCGGCAGCTTCGACAGGTTCAACCTCAGTAGCTTCGACAGCTGGCGTTTCCACAGCTTCAGTCTCAGCGACCTCAGTAGTAACCTCAACATCTGGGCCTGCAGATGCGTCGACCTGTTCGAGGGCAGGGGCTTTGAGTTCTTTGTTTTTCTTCATAGAAAACTCTTTTTCCTTGATTAGGTTAATATCGGTTGAACCTGCATTTTCCAGCAAACCGTCTTTGTAGGAATTTGCAGATTTAGGGGCTAAACAAACAGCGTAGCCTTCAATCTTAAGGTCGTCAATGAGAGGGACAAGGTATTTACCTTGAGACTCATCGCCAGTCACTTTTTCAGCGGTGGCGTATTCATCAGCATTAACAAACATTTCAACTGATAGAGCAGTACGGTTGTTCATTTTTAACAAGTCTTTGACGGCGTATAGCTCTTGGTCGAGTTTTACATTGACATCGATTGCGTATCGACCATCTTCAAGTTCAACTAAGCGTAAATCTTTCTTAGTGAACAATCCGAGGTCAATAGACCTATTGTGGTCTTTATCGATTGTGCCGACAAAGTCATCAGTTAAGCTTTCGTACCATTTCTTCAACACTCCTTTGCGAATAACGGCATAAGCCATTGGTTCGCCAGTAAAGAAGCCGTTGTCTACCACCACACCTTCGTCGATTAAGCGACACCAGTTCTCACCTTCTGTTTTAAGAGATGATGAGAAGTTGGCACCTTCAAGACTGAATTGTCTTGGAAGTGGTTCACTAGTCCCCACTTCATAACGACATTTTTTGTCCCATTTAGACTTAATCTTCTGTCTCATGGTAGTGTTTTCTTTGGCACGAGAAGCTGTTGTCCCAGACGGAAGTGTCATTTTATTTTTCCTCCAAAATCTTAAATGGGTTGTATAACGCATAAGGCTTCGCACCAGAACAGGAAGCACATTTAGTCACGGTGTAATCTACACCATTGGTTTCTAAGGTTTGTTTCAAATCACTGGTTAAGAGTGACTTTTGTCTGACATCACCAATCTCGCCTTTGATTAGACGAATAAGGGTGTCATCCACAGCCTCATAAACTTCACCTGGCATAAATGTCACACGAGAATTAACAACACTATTGCCATCGGCAGATGTCTTATAAATCATGCGAGGGATTGCTCCTTCGATAAAGTCATGTAGCTTAAATAGCATAAGTGTTGTATCGTCCTTCCAGTTCTTATTTAGTTGCGTTTTTGATGAGGTTGCGTAGATACTCTTGAGTTTCATTTGAGGTAGTCGCTGGGGCTTCCTCAATCATTGCATCGACGCTTTTTGCCATTTCGATATGTTCCTCAACAGCGTTTTCAACTTCTTGAATTACCTCTTCGGTATTTTCAACAGTGTCTTCAATAGGGGTAGGGTTTTTAACTTCTTCTTCTTTAGCCATGATGGTTAATTCTCCCTATTAAGCACACTTGTTAAGTTCTTCGTCAGCCTTGATTTTGTCGGTTTCAGCTGGGGCTGCATCACCTGCGGTGACAGTAGCAACAAGACAAAATGTGCAAGAGTTGCCGTTGACCTTGTAGTAATTGGTCTGTTTCTTGTTGACGCTATCGGTGAAGTGGATTAAATCACCATTGTCATCAAGTTGGCGCTGGATAGCGTAAGCACGAGTCCCCGTAAAGGTCACATCGCCGCCTTCTACTTTCAGCACTAGAGTCTTTGTATAGACTTTCTCTGCCATATTATTACCTTTCGTTGTTGTTAATATTACTAGCTAAGAGGGGTCGATACTACTAGGCACATCATAGCACAGATTATTTTGTTTTATTTTTTTCTGTGCCAAAGATAATATGGTCTGACCAGTCTTTTCTGTCCGTCCATAGCCTACCTTTTTCACCAATTTTCCTACCAATCGCCCAAACAGCGGTGGAGAATAAGGTGTTTCCCTTATCGTCATATCGTCTGCGAATAACATATTGGGTACGGCATTTGCCACACTCAATAATCTGGGTTTGGTCACCAGTACCCTCACCGACAACAGTAAAGCATGGGTTCTTGCAGATAGAAATCCGACCTTCTTTATTCATATAAGCAGATTGACAAATCATGCGACGAGTCTTCTGCTTATATTTACCAAAGTCCATTTCGCCGTCCACGATTTTAAGCGGGTGAATATGGAACTTACCATTTTCAGTTCGTGCCAAGGCTTCATCGTCCATAGGGACATTAGGGGCGGAAGTCATTATTTGTCCTTCTTTGGTTCTTCTTGTGCCTCTTCTGGTTCGTCAGTCAAGCCTTCGCCACTATTCTTTTCCTTGCTGGTCAAGACCTTTTCTAGGCTATCGCCATCGATATTAGTGTCTTTCACCGTATCATTTTCAATTAAATGGATAAGATGAAGAGCAGATGCGCCATCGAGAGATGAGGTCATGGTTGAATAAGCGAACTTATCTTCAACTAGCTCAGCACGCACGAATTGCCAATCATGAGCTGTAGTATTGTAGTGGAAACGATAGACCTTCACCTGTGGGGTCAAAGTAGTGTTTTCAAAAGCTTGGATTACAGCACCACCAAATGCGAATAGAATATCGGTACCTGGGCGAAGACCAAGCGTGCCAGCTGGGACAGTCTGTTTTGCATAACGGTTAGCAGTTAAGCGACGAGGGTCGATAACCTTTGGTTGAGTACGAGCAATGCTTTTGAGCGTACCGTTTGGGTTAAACTCAATCGCCCCTTCACCGATTTGTTCTTCCATGTAGCCATCACGGCCTACTTCGTTAAGCTTAGACATAGCTTCTTGTCTAGCACGGATTTTGTTGTAGTTCTCTGGGTCGTAGACATTTACAGTTCCAGAGATTGGTTCTGCTTTATCAGCATCACTTAATATTTTTTGTAGTACTTCTGGGCGAATTGCCATAAAGATATATTTCCTTGTTTAGATGTCGTATACCGCTATCATACCATAAAAGGTTTATCTTTTAATCAGTTTTGTAAAAGACCTGTCAAGTCGGTCGGTAAATTGACCTGGGGCAGTAGAACTGGCCACATCTGTGATTAGTTTTTTCTCACCGTTAGGGTAGATTACCACCCCAATAATCGGGCGAGGCAGTTGGATTGTGCTTTCTAACGATTGAAACACTCCATCACGAGTACTAACTGAAACATAATATGATAAGACAGCATTTGGGCGATAATTCGACAGACTATCTTCTGCATTAGCTTCAATAGCAGTTGAGTCTGTTAGTAAGCGTATTTCTTTACCGTCAAGGTGTAATGTCGCATTTTTAATGATTGAATTAGATGCGTAAACAGATGAGAGTTTTAAGTGGAATTTAATTTTATTTCTTCTAAGTTCATCAAAGCTATAAGTGAACTCTTCAATTATCGGTGGCCTATCACTTGTGATGTATCTATAAGTAGATGTTGCAGAGAATTGCTCTTTTGAGTTCTTTGTCCTAGACTCAACAAAAATGGTTGACCCAAACGGCAAATCAGGGATAGTAAAACTCTGTGATTGTAGGTTAGGGGTTAAATTGCCCCACTCAGACCAATGCGACCCGTAATCAGAAGAATATCGATATTGTGGGGTTAATTCCAACGCCTCACCACCTAGCGACAAAATCGTCGCAGTTAAGGTCGTTGTCACCTTATTGTTCACTAGTTCATTATTGGTGAATTTGACTTCCGTCGTTTCTGGAAGAGTAATAACCTCTTGATACCCAGCAGAGTTTGACCAATCATCGCCACTCTGAGCGTTGAACTTAGTAGCCGGACTATAGGCATAAACGCCTAGATAATACTTCGTGTTTGATGTGATTGTAAAATCTGGATTACCAATTTTTCCAGAATTAAAATTACTGAGAGTTAGGGCGGTAGCCTTATTTGGCACATTGACCTTCGTAGAAACAATGATACGAGGGTTAGCCCCATACAGACCAGTATTCTTCTTCGTCACCCCCATTTCAAGCGTAGTGAAATCTTCAGCAGGTGAGCCTAAATCTGCGATTTCAACAGTGCCTTTAATAGTGTCCTTCATGACGATGACATCTTTAACCTTTACACCAGACAATGGTTTATAAACAACAAAGTTAGTGGTTTTGATTTCTGACGCTTGGTTTTGATAAATTTGTCTAGCCCTAAATTCAACTTGTTTACCAGCTGGGAACCTCACCTCAAATTGTTGTTTTTCCCATGGCTTTTTAGTGGTAGGAAGTGCAGTCCACTCAGTAGGGGTGCCGTCTTTCACCGTATATGAATATTCAGTCGTGGCATTTGCATCGTAGTTTTTTGTTTTGTCCCCACCAGTAATCGCAATTGTGACAGCAGTCTCAGTCAAAGACACTCTTGATTGTTTTATAACTTCGATAGTATCAATCGGTGCAGGTGGGGTATGGAAGACCTCACTAGAAACATAACTAGCGTTCCCAGTATGTGCATTATCTGTGTAGCAAGCTAGCTTAAAATCTAGACAACCCTTTATTTCAATCTGACCGCCTCGTCTAACCAGTGAGTATGAATTAGCAGGAAAAGTAAAGGTCGTCGACAAATCTCGGGTGACAGTCTTCAGCCCCATGCCAGTACGAGAAGTATCACCAAGGTTCTGTAATGTCGAATTCTTATCAGCAATAAAGCCTTCATGCCATGGGGTACCAGCACCTGTTTGCCCCCAGCTAGAGACAGAGGTTCTCATCACCACCTCGTTCCACTTGGTAGAAATAAGAGCCGCATACGGATTTTGAGGGGTAGTAGGGCCAGTATTTATCGTCACAGTTCTAGACCATGAACCTTCAAAGTCGTTACGATACCCTCGCCCAGCAGTAAATGTGACGGTTCTTTCCCCATTTGCACAGGCCTTATAAAAATTTGTTGTATAAACATCACCGACTTGTATTCCACTTCTAACCCAGTTCTGGAAGCCTGTATCTTGGAAGACCTGGCCGTCGATAGTCATTGTTGGGACAGGGAAATTTTGGTCAGAATACGAAAATGAGCCACCAGACCTATGGCGGTAATGCATCTGAGCAGTGATGCCAGAGCCATTGACATTAACGATTAGTTCACAGATAAATTGTCCGTTTGCCATATTTTATATCTCCTCCGTAATAAAGTAGATTGTCTTTGAGGTAGGGTCGGCAGCCCGTGGGGCTGGTTGGGTGACTGAACCATCAATATTGCGATTAAGTATTTCGTACTTTATCTTCTTTTTATTATCTAATCTCGATACGAAATTGGATTTTAGATATTCAGACAAGTCATCATATGCATCTGAGACAGAAGCATCTAATTGGTTCCATGTATCACCATACCAGTACCACCCAGAGCCAGCAGACACTTTGACAACAGTAGCACCGGCGTTAAAAGACTGATAGTTCGTAGCGTTATTAACATGAACCATATCGAAATCATGCAAGTCTTGAGTCTTCCCTTTCACCCAGTTTTTACCGTCATAAGTATATTCAACATCTCTAGCAAGTGCTGTGTCGCCCTTGATAAATACATCTTTGCTACTGGCTAAATGGTCGATAGAGTAGACTAGGTAATCGTAGGTTTTGAAATATTTGTAAAGTGGCTGGATTGCTTCTTGCAATTTATCATAAACCGCACCACCAGTTACGAGAGGATTAGTAGCTTTATCATTGAAGTTCTTTGCAGGCGTAATCCATTTTCCACCGATAAAGACCTTTCCAGCCCCACCTTGTTTATAAATATTGAAGTCATCGTTAAGACCGCTACAAATCAAACAGTTAATCGCAGTGTAAAAACGATAGATGCGAGAGAGCATTGAGAAGAGGGTAGGGTCTTCTGGGTCGCCATCACAAGCTAATTTATGTTCATCATTAGTGTAGATTTCTCTTTCATCTTCCTTAATAGCGTTCCACTCTTCACAGATGAGCTCAGCAAGATTAGATAGACTCTGGCATAGCACATTGTTAATTAAAAGTGGGCCATTGTAAGGGGTATCATCTGGTGTTTTGATAGACACCGTGAGACAGGTTTCACCAGTTTCGCCTCTTAGTCCATCACCGACAGAATAAGCCCTCACGCAGACATATGAACCATAAGCAACACAAGACAGCCTTGCGATAAGCTCTGTGATGTTTAAGAACTCGCTCCACTCACTATTATTTACATGATACGAATAACGATGCTTAACTGTGTTAAATCGGTTCCCATCTGGCTGAGTAAATGGGAAATTAACATTTATACAAGTCCCTGTATCTGTCTGGGTTGGGGTAGAGAAGATAGGGGCGTTAATCGGGGTTGGGGTGAAAAAGGTAATCTGTTTGTTAATGGGCGAACACACGCCGTCTTTCGATGAATATGATTGGACAATCACTTCTTTTGAGGTATCAAGTTTAGGGATTGTTAATGTTCCATCTTTTCCGAGTTCAATCCACTTTGCGTCATTAAGGGTTGCCATAACAGACGGATTAGCAGTAGTTTCACCTTTCTCAAGTTGGAAGCGTTGGGTGTCGTTGATGACCGTACCAGCTGGGGCTTGAAGGAAGACATAGGCGCTTTTATACGGCACATCCGCAGTAAAAGTAGTAGACATATTGTTCTGGTAGATAGCCACATCTTTCGGGCCTGAGTCGCCTTGTAGCTTCAATATGACATTGTAGCCGACAGGTGGGTGGTCAATAGAAAATGTATAAGTACCTGGGTAAAGAATAGGGGTGAAATTAGATGCACTAGTAATATTTGCCCAGCCAGTATTACCCATAACCCCGCTAAATGACCATGTATTGTCACCATTTCTTGAAGATGAGATACCGTTATTATTCCTGTTATTACCAGCTACATCATAGACATTCTTGTTATGCAGAGTAATCTTATATTTTGCTGTAGATAAGGTGATTTTGTTCATGAGGTTATCAAACGCAAAACCTGGGTGCGAGAGGTATGGGAAATAGACACCTGTCTCTGTTTTATCGACAACAAAGGTTGTATTTTTCTCCCAGCTGGGAATAGAAGCGATTGTGTGATTGCCACCAGTATTTGAGTCGGCATTTAGCTTAAAATTGCCAGTTGCAGTTCGCTCTAACCTATATAGGCCTGGGGCGAGGCTAATTTGTTGAATATTGGTAGTCGTCCAACTTGTAGACATAGTACCGTTGCTCTTGATATAACCACCACTTTCCTTCGTGTGAGTCACACCAACTGAAGTGCTAGTATCATTAAAAGATAATGCTATTGGGGTTACAGGGTAAGAGTCTAAGAATTGTAATCCTTCAATCTTCTGTGGTGATTGTGGACGAGGAGAAGTAAGAGGGGTCAAATACGGTGAATATTCAGGGAGATTATTCTCGTTAAAAGTACCATAGAAGAGGCCAAAGTTACCAAATAGAGGGAGCGTGGCAGTATTATCATTTTGCCTACCGCACATAATTGACATGGTATACATGTCATATTTCGTAAAGTCAGCAGTAAAGTTATGGGTTTTAGAGGTTTTATTGCCAATTACATCAGAACCGCTGCCGTCTTTTTTACGAGCAGAAATCTCAACATAGAACTTAGTGTTTGGGTTGTTATATTGAGCAATTGTATATGCTCTGTTGTCCATTAAAATCCCTGTAATATCTCGGCCAACAAGTTGCACCCAGTCCCTATCTGGTGTACCAGAAAGTTTCAATACACCATCTTGGTTGATTAAAGATAATCCATTTTTATTCACAGGAAGCCCAGAAAACTCATCGAACATATTTCTATAGCCAGCTAAGATACCGTCACCGACAAACGGTTCATCGGTTGGGTTATCTCCAAATGAGATTTTAGGGGTGAACGCGCCAAGGTCGATATTTGTACCAACAACATCGCTAAGGCTAATACGCAGTGTTCTAAACGGACGGTCAGCAGTAAAGGTCACTTTAGTCTGTCCAGCGTTCAAATTAGAGTTAAGATACCCACCGCCGACAACATAATTACCTGCGACGGTCAGGGTGTGGTTCAACCCTCTATCGACAGAAAAAGTATATTTCCCAGCAGGGAATAAAGCGTTGTCGTAAAAAGCAGATATTGTAGTCCAATCAGCAGTCATTGTACCTTTGGCTTCTGTAATACGACCATTGGCGTTAGTTTTTACCGAAACACCATTAGTGACATAGTTTTTATCGAATTTAACAAGATTTTTGCCTTCATATCTATTCTGAGACAACTCACCAATCACAGGCTGCAAGTCAGTATATTCAGCTGCCCCTAAATCGGTAATCACAGGGTCTTTCATCTCATAGTAGGCAGTGACTGGCGTACCTTTAGCTTTCTCAGCTTTTAGCCAGTTCTTGAAAGAAGCGACATCGGTAATACCTAAATTAAGAGCATCTGGAGCGGTGAACCAAAAGCCCATAGTATTAGTATACTTAGGGAAATTGTTATAACCGCCATAAATCGCCACACCTGTTTTATTTTCCCTTGTTGTATAGACAGCATCTTCGTTGATTGCATTAAAATGTGAACAGATAATATTAGCTACAGAGTCTTGTTGAACAAAGATTTTCTCTTCAGTCGAATTTTTATACTTAAATCCGATAGTGCCAGCCTTAGTGATGTAATATTGGGTAATACTGTTTTCTTCACCGTTCAGTTCAAGTTTTCCCACCTTCTTTACCAACTTAACACGCCCACCTTCGACTTTCACTTCGTCGTAAACATTATCAGTTAATTTATATAGACCTTCACCTTCTGGGAGAGCGACAGATTGTTCATGGGAATCAACAATAGCGTCATTAACCGCTGTGCCTTCACTAATCGTCAGTTTGAAACGAGTGTTGTTAAAAGTATATGGGTGGCTGATTTTCTCACCACTAAATGAAAAATAGAGAGAGATATTGTTTATATCGCCATCTGGAATATAGGCAGTATAAAGCTTGCCAGCAGGGATGTAAAACTCTTTCGGGGTAGGATTGCTGAGCGTAGGGTTTTTATATGAAAGTCGACCACGAAGCCCCACTAGGAACGGAGACTCTAGCAAAAATGTATATTGTTTGCCTTTCTTCAATTCTATCGGTGAAGTGGCTGATAAATTCTCACCCCAACCATTATTTGTTGTGCCATTAACAACAATACTGCCGTCTGGCTGCACATTAGCTTCAAATGAACCTTCCTTAGGTCGTTGAAGTGGAACAAACAGGCTTTTGCCTTTATACCCATAACGAGCGTAGTTTTTCACACTAGCATCAGGATTGGTCAATTTCACCGTAGCATGGACGGTCGTTTCATCAGGGTTAGCTTCTTGTGAGATTAGCTTAATATCTGAAGCAACTGGACGGGTAGTGGTAGTAAAGGTCAGTTTTTGGTGGTCAGATTCTTTACCATCACCAAGAGAATACGCCTCGACCTCGACAGAGGTGTTAGGCATAAGGTTCGGGATTGTCAGTTCAGCAGTCTCAGTTGAAGCGAGCTTAAAATATTCACCGAATCGTCCATCAGAGGTTTTATATCTCACGAAGATAGATGAAGCTCTATAATCATTAAACCCAGTCTGTTTGACACTCACCACCGCAGTTGAGGTTTCACAGTTAGATGAAGATTGTTGTTTAAGTGACAACACAGGGGCTTTTGGTTTGCCAACCAAAGTGTTTCTAAATTGGGTACCAATCCACATCTCATCAACATAGATAGACGGCAGAGCATCGTTTTCATGGCCTTCAAAGAAGTTTTTATAGTAAATCGTACCTTTGCCAGCTTCCTCTCCTGGGGCAAGAGTAAAAGTACGCTCAGCAAGCTTAACCTTATTATTCTCATTTAGATAAGTGATGTTAGCATTTGGTGAGCCACTGGCAGTCCAAGCTAAAGCCCCGCCTTTATCTGGAAACGCTTTCATTACACGAGTAGCAGTACCTGGGAAGCCGATAATATTACCACGAGAGACTTCTATTAAATAGGTTGTGACCTTAACCGTAATTGAGTTATCAGCTTGATTGATAGTAGATGTCCACTCATCTCTCACCTTCACATAAACACGAGAAGAGTTGTTGTTATTTCCACTATCTGAGTCGGTGTAGTAATAAACACTAGACATTGATGAATTAAGCGGTGTTGGTGTCCAAGACTCTAGCCCAGCACCAGTAACGCCAACATACTCACCTCGATAGCCACCAGAGATAATCTGGGTCAGGTTTTTGATTTGTAGTCCTCTATGCATATTCTTAGATTACCTTTCTACCAAGATATTAGTTGTTAGTTTATTACATACATCATCATCTATCGGGGGGACTGCCTCGCTAGGGTGGATAACAGGAATAGTCTTAAATTCACCACCTTTCCAGTCAGTTAAATATCTGTCTGGCTGGTTCAAGATTGCACGGTAGTAATAAGTCGTGTTCGGCTTCAATTTCGCATCAGGGAAGTTGAAATAAGTTGTGCCATCAGCACTTCGTCTAGCCTTAGCGTATAAATTGATTGGGGCAGTAAAGTTACTATCACCTGCGATTTGTAGAAACACAGTATGTTCATCGTTATCATTTGAAGGGATATTCCCCATAGTGAGCCTAAGTCCAGCGTTAGCTTGATATAAACAAATATCAGGAGTCTGGACAATTTTATTCAAAGTAGGTGGATTTAACCTACGAGGCAGGGTATTCTTGAAGTTCATGCCCATGAAAAATTCATCTACATATATAGACGGTGGTGGGGTACCTTCATGACCAGCGACCACATTTCGGTAGTAAATCGAACCAGTAGACGACTCAGTTAATTGGCCTGGGGTGCCTTCAGGGTAGAGATGCCAGACCTTTCGTCCGATAGATAGATTACCAGAGAAGATTGTGTTTACAGCATTGGTCGTCGTGCGTGGCCATTGATGTAGCCATGGGCCTACGGTGTTTTGTCTGACCATAATAGAGCGTGGCACAGGGCCTGCATAACCTCGCCTATCGCCCCTCTCAATGCCTAGTAAATACGAGTCGACGGTGATTGTGTATGAGTTATCAGGTTCTAATACAGATGTCCACTTATCTAAAATAGTGACAGTCACTCTCGTTGACCTGTGGTTAAGGCCATAATCAGAGTCACGATAGTGGTATGACGAAACAACTGAACCGTTAAGAGGCACATCAGTCCAATCAGCGTATTGACGGCTCGCCCCAAATTCCTCACCGTGATAACCACCAGAAATGATATTGGTATAAGCCTTAATGGCAAGCCCAGTACTCATTTTAGTAGTCTTCCTCCGTGATTAAGACAATGGTTGTCTTGCCAGCAGTTGGGGGAACAGCCTTAGCTTCAGCTAATGTGCTCTTCGTCATCATCAGATATTTATTCTCATCGCCAGAAGACACAGCAACATTTAGCATCGACTTAATCGTATCAATATCTCTTTGGACATTACCAAGGTTTGTATCTAAGACATTCCATGTAGCAACAGATTTAGTAGGGTCGAAGAAGAAGTAGATTTCCTTTTCAGCATATGCACCTCTGTTAATATGGGTAATAGCGAAGTTCTCAGGTGTTTTGAGCGTTTCTCTTTTATTCCATTGATTATTAGTAAAAACATAAACCTCAGTCGGCGAGACTAAAGCCGTGTTGTTAACAGCTGGAGCAACAGTTTTCGATTGTTCTTTCAAATCATCTAAAGTCTCAGCATAGTAATCAAATGTCGTATGGTTTTTCCACAGGTGAAATGTTCCAAGTAAGACAGTCTGAATAGCTTCAGCTACCGCATCGGCAGTAGCGATATTAGATGAACCTTTGTTCACCGTGGTATCAAGACTTTTCCACAGAGGCAAGTTATTCACCCCTTGTCCCCATAAGATTTGGTTAGCTTTACCTGTTTTTAGTCTTGTCACAAGAGCAGGGTCATAAGTACAAAGATTACAAGCAATTGCCTGAGCGACACGGTAGATTCTTGAGAGCATTGAAGCGATGGTGGGATTTGGGTCGCCATCTTGGCATTTTGAGTCCTCGTTCATGAAGATAGGCTTATTGCCATGTTCAATAGCGTCAAGCTCTTGTTTGATAAGTGGTAATAAATCAGAGTTGAAGGCTTCGCAGTTATTTTTATTGTCACCAACAGCAAGCCCCGTATTGTTCTTTAGCGAGGTACACTCTTCGTTAGTGATAGGGGTGGCAGAGTCCTTCGGAGCTAGTGTTAGAGCCATAAAATATTGTTCCTTTCCTTTCTGTTTCAATTATAGAATATAGATGTCAAGACTATTTTTTATCTGCTATGATAAAGATATGAAATTCAATTATGATTGGAACTTAAAAGACGGCTACCCAGCAAAAGGGGTAAAAGCACATCACCATACCGTGATGTCAACCTTTGCTTGTGGTGGTGGGTCATCTATGGGGTATAAATTAGCAGGGTACGATGTGGTAGCTGCTAATGATATTGACCCACAAATGGCTCGTATTTATCAAGAAAATCATCACCCTAAACAGTTCTTTCTCTGCCCAGTAAAAGACTTATTGGAAAGAGATGATTTACCAACGGTTGATGTCTTAGACGGCAGTCCACCCTGTTCCACCTTTTCACTTGCAGGGTCTCGTGAAAAGGCATGGGGGGTCGAGAAGAAGTTCCGTGAGGGACAAGCTAAGCAAGAACTAGACAAACTATTCTTTGATTTTCTCGATGTAGCTGAGAAAATGCAACCAAAAGTCGTCATTGCAGAAAATGTCGAGGGGATTATCAGAGGTAAAGCAGTTAAATATGTCAATGCTATCGTGGCTCGTTTTAAGAAGATGGGTTATAACATCGACATCTTCTTATGTGATGGTACAAACATGGGCTTGCCACAGATGCGAAGACGAGTGTTCTTTGTAGCGAATAGGCTAGGTAAACATCTTAAATTGTCATTTAATGAGCCACCAATTACATACGGACAGATAAGAAGAAGCTCTGGCACACCACTTCGCACGCTTCCTTACACCACGACACAAATCAACTATTGGCACGAAACCAAACCTGGCTGTCCAATGGGAGTGTTTTTAGCAGGGGCGAAGAAGTTAGCTCTTGATAAAGTGCCATTTACAGTTGCATCATCGTCGATGTTATACGATGCGTTAGAGTGCCGTACGGTGTATAAAGAAGAGCTAGACGACATATCTAGCTTCCCACATGATTATAACTACCTAGACGCTTCACCTAACTATGTACAAGGTATGAGCGTCCCACCAGTTATGATGGCTCAGGTAGCGTATGAAGTGTATAAACAGTTGTTGTCTGACGAATAATGCTCGCTAGTGCTCGTAAACTCGCAAAACTCGCTAAAGCTCGTGCCTAAAAATCCCCCTGCGAACAACAGGGGGATTAACTGCTCGCTAAGCTCGCAAGCCGCTAAAACTTAGGACAACCAAAAACATCAAAACACTATAGACATCACCACCTTTCTCTATAAAACAACAAACAAACAAAAGCAAACAAACAAACTAATAAACTTCACCCACCCTAAAAACAAAAGGTGGGACACAACAATTTTTTATCACCCCCTGTCTTCATTGTAGGCGAAGTAGACACTAAATATAAGCTGTCGTCTTCTAGGTATAGAAAGTAATATCGTGTCTCCAGTAATGTTCGAATAGCTCGATGAGCTTTTCCGCCTGTTCCTTGTTTTTACCGTTTTCACAGTCAACAGAAACTTGTACGGTCGTGTTGTTTGTCAATACTGGAGTACATTTCAGTATTTCAATACATTGAATTAGGTTCTGTCGCTGTAAGTCGTTATCAACCACAGCGACACAGACGATTTTTCGTGCTTGAACCATTTTGACTAGCCCCCCTTCGAATTTACATCAATTGTTTATTTTTTGGTCATGTAAGGTACAAGGTAAATAAATACTTACCTCACCCTTACAATATCACACTATTTCAACAATTGTTTTATTTTTTCAGTGATATTCTCACCAGTTCTCTCGTTGATGATTGGTTGTTCATAACGAGTATCTTGAGCAAACCTACACAAAGCAGTTAAAATCGCTTCACTATCATTATCAATACCGAAATAATGACGATGTAGTTGGTCAGAGGCAATTAAACCAGTACCACTACCGACTAACAAGTCTAAGATATTGCCACCCACCTCTAAATGGTTCTTGATGAAATAACCAACCAGTTTTAGTGGTTTAGTGGTCGAATTAGCGTCAATCTGTATCACAGACGGTTGTCTTTTGTCATTGTTCCATGATTTGAGCTTCTTCTCAGTAAAGCCATACGCAATATCTTGATGAACGATAGGATTATAGTCGTCATCATCATTACTCTTCCCAAAGACAATGTTCTCATGTAGCCACCTGTAATCGTATTTACCACTGACTAACATATTGTTCATCACCCAGACTAGATTTTGCTCACGGTACATCTTAGCGTCTTCTAGAGCATTTAAGACTTCTAGTGTCACCTCATTAGGGTACAAGACATAGAAGTTCCCACCTTTTTTACCATTTCGGTTCAATATTTCCTTCGCAATACCGAACACCTCAGTCATGTAAGCACGATAGCTATCTCGTCTCTCACCTTTATTAAGAGGTCTAGCGTCAGTAATCAGCAAATCAGCAGATACATTATCACCCCCCATTAACATTTCCATATCAATCGCATCGCTCGCATCACCGTACATCACACGGTGTTCGAGTTTACCGACCTTAAAGACATCTTTGGGGCGAATATTCTCTTTAATGAAGTCATCGAATTTCGTCGGATTATTATTATCAACACTACTAATATCATTGACATCCTGCTTAAAAGACGAGACAGTCGTATCATTAAGCTCAAATGAGTCTTCCTCAGTAAACGAATTACCGTATGCAATGTCTAAGAACCTGTCCATGTCGATACCACTCGCTTCAACTAGTTGTTCAGACAATTCTTGTAGTTCATTTAAGGCAGTAGCTAGCTTCTCTTCATCGTAAAATGAGTGCAGAGCAATCTCATTATCAGCAATATTTGCCGCCATAGCCCTTGCATCATCACCTTCTAAGTGTTTCAAGATAAAAGATGGTACGACCTTAATCCCTAATGATTTCAACGCTTCATATCGCCCATGCCCTGCTACGATTTTGTATTTGTTATCATCAACCGGCACGACCTGAATAGGGTTATTGAAGCCCAACATTTTAATCGACTCAGCAATCTCTTTGATATTGTCTTCAGTATGCACACGAGGGTTGTTTGGGTCAGGGAATATATCATCAAGAGGTAATATCTTTAACTCTGCGTCTAGACCTTCAATGTTGATGTTATTATCTTTATCTTTCTTTGCCATATAGCCTATTTCCTGTTAATCCTATAATAATCTCTTACAACATCCCACTCTCTACGATGTTTTTTAAGCGAGCGTTCAAGAGTGTTTAAGTCTTGGAACCAAACGCCACCTATCGATGGGCCATCTATACCATCAACTGAGTCATAATTTTTCGCACGATTATCATAGTACACAGTCCAGTTATAATCCCCACCTATGACATAACCACCACCCTTAGCGTCAGTGAGTAGAGTATTGAACGCATATAAATATTCACGGTATTCCTCGGTTTCAGTTTTCGACTCAAAGTAATTACCAGTGCTCCACCTATATAAATCAGCACTTGAATTATAATCATTGGTAAATGTTATTCTGCCATCACTATCAACAAACCAATACCCCTCACCGATTTCCGCTCGCCATTTCGTATAGATATTATAATCAGGCATTTCTTCGAACCAGTCGGTTAAGATATCAGGGAATTTGTCGAGAGTCATCTTTGTATAGGCAATTAACTCATGTCCTTCCTTAACCTCTTGTGCACCTTTAACATATTCAAGGTGTCCTGACCAATTTATCTTGAACACATCACCAGCCTTGAAGGTCGGAAGGTCACTCTTCAACTTATAATATTTAGTCGTTGTAGCACTCGTCATATTATTTTTTACCTTTCTCCACCCCGTCTAATATATCTAATATTCTAGCAAACAACGGGCCGTAGACAATCAACATAAGCACAGCATTAACCACAGGTTTTAACCATGTAAATAAGTCAACACTGAATAATCCGTCAAGTAAAAGCGGTGTAATCGTCACCAGTCCATATAAATAGATAATAAAGAATACTGTTTTTAAGATGGTTTTAAGTACAAGCTTAGGGTCAGTAGGTTCTAGTTCTAGTGTTATCTTTCGTTTAGTAGTCTTTTTCATAGTGTCCTTTCATTTTAATTGTAATTGATAACAAGAAACCGTTAAAAAATCTTCACCCCTAATAAACCAAGGATGAGGTAAAGCCACCAGAACACAATAAAGAACAGCACCTTAGCCCCGAAATTTGGGGCAGAGATTATCGGTAGAATAACCCCGAAGAAGAGGACGGCTGCAAGCCCCATACCAATAATTGTACCGATGATGTTAAGGGCGGTATCGTTTTCTTGAACTTGATTTTTAGATTTAGACTTAAGAGGCTTGACAGCCAGCTCACTTCGTTCGTGAGATTTAGATTTATTAGTTGTTGTTATAGTTTTGTTCATGATATTTACATTATAGAGTAAAGGTACACCTTTTGTCAAGTAGGTTGATGTGATTTTCTAATCAGAGATTTTAAGATTGTTTATCGTATTAGTATGTGTTTATCTCAGATTAGTGGGTAGGAAGTGAAATGAAATAGATATTCAGGTTTTGTATTAGTATTATTAAAGGTACACCTTCTTATAAACACCTCAATTCTCTGGGTAGGAAGTGAAATGAAATAGATATTCAGGTTTTGTATTAGTATTATTAAAGGTACACCTTCTTATAAACACCTCAATTCTCTGGGTAGGAAGTACCCCCCCATTTCCTTCACAAGGGGGGGGTATTAGTATATAATTAAAATATAAATATCAGATATGTATAGATAGGAATATACAGGTATTTATAAAATAGTAATTTAATAATAAGGGATAAAGATATGGATAACAATTTTATTCAATCAATCAAAAACAAGGGTGGTTTCAAAAATCAATCAAACAACGGGGGCGGTCGTCAAAATGTTGCGATTGGTTTATGGCAAGATTCTCAAGGTCGTCAAAAACATATCAAGACTAAGGCATTAGGAATTGAGGACGGTCAAGGTTTTATTATTGACATAGTCAATGATAAAATCAGATTGATTACATTTAATGACAATGAAGTTAAAGCATTAAAAGATAACGGCATCAATGTATTCAAATCATGTAGCAAGGGGTTGAATACAGACGGATCAAAAAAATATCAGAGTTATGCGGTCATCGAGGGTATCGATGAAGATACATGGAACAAAATGGTCGATATCAATGGGGGGGTGAAACGTTATAATAAAAATAGCGTAGAGGGTCAAAAAGTGTTGAAGCGTTATGAAATAGTGCAATATAAAGCAAAAGAAGAAGCAACGGCACAAGCATAACATAAAGTTATAAGAAAAATATCACATCGAAAATGGTGTGATATTTTTTATGTTTGTGGTAGATGTAGAAAAGTGGTGGAATAACATTATATAGATGTTATTTTTTTATGTAGTTATGTTATAGAGGTGGTTGTGTTGCATTATATTGAGCATTTATGCGAGTAGCGTCATATAAAGCGTTTTAAGAGGGTGCAAGTGTCAAGATGTATAACATTACATTTTTATAGTTGGGGCGTGTTTAAGGGGGGTTATATTGAGGATTTTGAAGTGTATTTTTAGAGTGTTATTTTATCAATTAAAATATGTATATCGATATCAATATAGTACGGGATTTTGATATAAAAATGGTCAAAATAGGGTTAAAATAGCGTCTTTAATATATTCTTTAATTTAAGTCTCTTCGGAAAGCCTTTTACTTAAATGGGGCTTTTTCTTGTTGCCAAAAAAATGAGAGATAAATAGTCTCAAGTTCTCATTTAAGTTGGTGGGTAGTATGGGTCTCAAGTTCTCATTTAAGTTGGTTGATATATGGGTCTCAAGTTCTGTGATGGTGATTTGATATATGAGTCTCAAGTTCTGTGAGTAAAATCTATGAATATCATATAAATATAGGCTACAAACGAAAATTCACACCTTCTCAGGTGTTTGGCTACAGTTTCAGTCCTTAATATATGTCTCAAATTATCATGTGTCTTCTTTAGCTTCAAGTTTGGCTTCAATTATCGCCCTAGTTTCTAGCTAATATCTGGTTCTTAAAGATAGAGTTCACTCCTTACGAGTGAAACGAGTACAATTAAAGGTATCGGCTTAATGATGTTCATCAGTCTGCAAGCTTCAATTACCTCTGTTATTTAAGCTTTATAGTGATAAGGTTATCGGCTTAACGGTTCGTCAGTCTGCAAGTCTTTTCAAGAGCTTTATAGAGGTGGGTTTTCTATCTCTGATAGTTTGAATTGTTAAGGTTATCTTCATTATGACACACACGAAAGTTTTTGTAAATATCTTTTTACAAAAGTTTTTGTAAAAGTTTTTGTATTTATCTGAAAGTTTTTCTTACAACACTAACAGGGGTAGAGATTTTTTCATATATATCAAAATATGCTCAAATTCGAGCATATTATGACATATTATACTGTTTTTTGTCTGGCAATCTGGCTGTTTTTGGGGTCAAATTTTTTGCCCAAAACAGCACTTTTGCTATTGATTTTTGTCTGTTTTATTTTCTAATATAATTTCTGCATTTTGTGCATTTTTAGTGTTGACACTTTTTTCTATGTCTGCTAAAATTAAATCAAGTCGGGAATTACGACTCGCATTATTAGAATTTACCTCTGTTCTCATCTGTTCGATGAAGACTTGCTTAGTAGCTTTGAAAATTTCTTTATTGATTTCCCAAAGCAAATTACGAGCTTCTTTATCACCAGAAAGTGATTTCAGATATAAATTTATAACCTCAAACTCGTCAATTGTCAATTCTTTACTATAGGCCTTGACAAATGAGTCGATTTCTGCTCTAGTAAAACCCCCAAAAGCCTGCACAAGCCAGAATCTTGACCTGGCTGTTTTTAGTTTCTTCCCCTGATAAAGTGTCCTAAGTGGAACTTCATGCTCAGTCTCAGCTAGCGTAGCTTTATACTTCTGTTCCATCTTAGCTTGTAATTCTTGTTCTTTCTCTTTGATATCAACCATTACATCGAAATTATTGTAATTCTCAGTACGAGTGTTTGTATTTGTTGTATGTTCTTGGTTGTTATCTTCTTTCATAGTTCACATTATAACTCACTAAATATCGTTATGTCTATTCTATCTACCCTATCTATGTAGATGTACATATCTATACACACATATCTACATATACACATACATTAACCTTTCTTGTATATCTTATTGTCTTGTCTTTCTTATATATTTTTAGTGTATCTTTATCTTTTAGTTTTTTTGAATACTTTTAGTACGAGTTAGTACAAATGTCTTTTTAATATCTTTTATCGTCTTTTTAGTAGTTTTTAGTAGTCAAACATATTAAATATTCAATATTAGACATTTTGAGGTAGTTTAGAGACGAGTTTTGACAAAAGATGTATAAACTATCATGTTCATGTTTCTCGTTCGTCTAATGTGGCTCTTATTGCGTTCTATTGAGTACGCTAGTACGAGTTCTTCTATTGATATTTTTTGAGTATTTTTTACACAAACAAAAAAAGAGAGGTGCGAACCTCTCTTTCTTAATTTATTTATTTATCTATTTCTTCGTTCGATTTCGTTTTTTAATGACTCTTCAATTTTTTCAGTAAAGTCTGATTTTGGTCGTAAAGAGCCTACTAAGTCTAATGTTTTTCTCTTTACCCCACCTAGTTTTTCGTCTTTATAGTTTTCTTGATAGTACCACTTTGCTGCATCGTCATCTAGTTTATAAACTAAACAATCGTACCAAGTTAATTTCTTATTTGTTTTTAATAACCCTTTACCTGTTTTATCATTACCATCTTTTCTAAAACAATAAGCCCAGTCTTCTATATTATCTAGTCCATCACCTACATTTAAGACTACATCACAGTTTAGTTCTACTGCTTTTTGATAGACCCTTAAGAAGTTATTTCCTCCCGATGTTCGGTAAGTTTTTAAGACCTCTTCATAGTCTTTTAGCTTTTGTAAGTTATAGACTTTTCCGTCATGTAAACAGATATAACAATTCGAGATATCTCGTCCTAGTGCCTTAACAATGTCTACAGTCGCTTCTGTGACTTGTTTAATAGTTGTTGAACTCATTGACCCTGAAGAGTCTAGTGCTAAGAGGATAGACGGATTGAAACGAGCGTCGTTCTTTTTACCTTTCTTGAATAAGTTATTGTCTGAAGCTCTACGAGATGGTCGAGAGTAGGTAGGTACTTTGCCTTTTGATAAATCTCCTTTTAATACTGCACGCAGTTTTAAGAGTGATTTCTTTATCTTTGCCGTTTCGACTCTCTGATTATATTCATCTAGTAGAGTTTTCGCATCTTTCTCACTATCATCCTCTACTTCATCTTCACTATAGTCATGCAAGAAGCCTGAAGATGTACCTTTCTTTTCTTCTTGTTTGAACAATCTATCTAGTGCTTTTTGTTGTTCAGAGTTTAGTTCTTTGCCAGTTTCACTCTCTTCACCTTGACTTCCTGACTTTGGCTGTTGTTTTGATTGTTGTCTATCACCTTGATTTTGTTTATTTTCTTCACCTTGACTATTTGACTCTGGTTGTTGCTGTCCTTGTTTATTACTTTGATTTTCATCATTGTTATTATTCTCCTTATTTTCGTTATTATTGTTATCAATCTTATCTTTATAGACATTTTTAAGTGCAATGTAGATATTATCTAGAGTTTTTGCTGTAGCAATGTCTGGTACATCTTTAATGAATTTTTCTTCGGTTACGCCTAATTCATAAACTAACGAAGTTTTATTGACATATACCCCTCTGTTTGCCTGTATCTCACAAGCAAACATAAATGTTTTATCGTCTTTGCCTTTTGTCTTCTTATGAAATCTCTGTCTCAAGACTCCATGATTATAGAGTGCATGAGTATATTCATGAGCAATAATAGTCAAAATCTCATCTATTAGCCCACTACCTGATATTCCTACCATAGCCACTTTTTCAGCTCGGATTAACGCTCCTTCTATAACTGTTTTTGCGACTAATTTAGTAGATACTGCTACATAATCGCCTGTGAACATTGCTGGTGACTCTGCATTGATTAAAGCTGCCACATATGCTGGTGGCAGTTCATCGTCCACGAGTATAGGGTATTCTCGGATTAAATAGTTATATGGTGAGTCAATACTCTTAAAATATAAATCTATTACCCAACGAATTCTGTCTTTGCACCATTTATCAACCTTTTCTACTGCTTCGGTCAATTCTTCTTCAGTAGCATTTTTAGTGATATAAAATGGATTAAACTCATAAGCCATTTATCATTATCTCCTTTCTTATTTAGATAAAACCTTGTTAATATCTTCCATAGTTGCTAGCTTAGTTTTAGTCTCAGTTTTAGTTTTAGTTTTAGTTTTTGTCTCTACTTGTTTATCTGTCTCTTGGCCTTGCCAGTCTTTGATTTTACAGACGAACCAGTAGTTATCAGTATTTTTCCAGTCTGAGACCCAGAACTTTAATTGTTCAAGAACAGCAGTCCGTGCTATTTCTGGGGTAAAACCTTTACGCAGTAGCTTCAGATATTCCATATGTGATTTATTTATCTTTTGTAATAGTCGTTTATACCCTCTTCTTGTATTACCTGTAGCTATATTTCTGCCAGCGCTCGTATGATAAATAGTAAGCCCTACCTTTTCTAAGTTAGTGATTGCCGCTAAGAGTAATACCCACATCTGCATATCTTTTATTTGATAACAAGTAAAGCCTACTTCTGAGAGTGTATTATATCTAGTTGCTGTGATTGAGTTTGTAGTAATGTTTAGAGGCATCAGCCCGCCCTCAATCTGTGTTAATGAATATAATTCTTCGAGGTATAGCTCAACCTGAGTTTTAATGAAAGTCTTTTCCGAGATACACTCATCATATAAAGTCTTCGGTTCATGTTCGTTATAGTCCCTTTCTAAAAGTAGTGTAGCGAGAGTTTTATTTGCTAAGATAGCTTTCTTTTTCTCGTCATCAAACTTTGAGAAGTATAAACATAGAGGAATTGCTGAGGCGTTCGCAAACATTACACGCCCAAGCCCGCTCTGTATTGGACAATGGCCATTGTATATATTAAAGACTCCAACCCCAGTCCTGCTTATGTTATTATCGAATTTCTGAGACAATAATTCTTCTCCGAACATTGCTCTCAACCTACGACCAATCAGTGTGTCTTTATATAAGATTTTTTCTTTCACATATTTGCCAAAACGACGCTTTTCCTTCTGTCTATCGTTAGGACAAAACATTTTCGAGGATTGGTCTTTGACAAAGTTCCCATCAGAACGAATATCATAATAATATTTATTATTCTCAACTACCTCCATCACTTGTTTAATCAACTCTGTCGGGACTCCTGCTACGACGAGCTCAAGTCCCAGATTGTTATTCGCTTTTCCTTTTGTAGCATACATTGCTTCGTTCATCTTATCGTAAAAGTCTTTCGGTACATTGTCGGTATGAATAGTTATATCGGTTCTATCTTTCCAGTAGCACCTTCCAGAAGGCTTGATTATAGGATTATTAAATTTCATTATTCTCAGTCTCCATAAAGTTATTAAATACTATTCTAGCGATATCAATATCACAAGTTATCTCAATACATCGTTTGATATATTCTTCAAGCGTCATTGTCGTCTTTGTCATACGCACAATATCGTTTTCATCGAGATTGAGCTTTTCTTTTGCTAGTCGTTCGACAATTTTGGCAGCCTCATCTGCGACCCTTGGGGTATTGAATACATAAGTAAAACTGCTAATCCTTCTTGTATTTTTTTCAAGTAATACATAAGAAACTTCTTCTACACGGGTATTCTGAGCAATAAGTAATTCTTCATAGCTCAATAAATCTTCCATGTTGTATTCTAAATCTGTGTTTCGTGGTGCGATATTCATTATTTTTCTTCCTCTCTGTCTGCTAAGATTTTAATAATATTTGCTACAGCATTAAACCCTTGTGGGCCCTTAGTTAAAAGCTGTTGCTTTAACTCTATAAGGTCACCAGTGCTCATCTGTACCAAGTCTTCATATGTAGGTAGGACTACGCCTTTTTTCACTTTCTGTTTTCGTTTTTCTTCTTTTTGTGCTTCAGACTCTTCTTCGTCAAAATATTGATATGTTTTCCCGAAGAAAGCTTGAGATAGTTTCTGTGAAACTTGCTTTCGATTTTTTACAAATCCCATTGCTCTGAAAAAATTCGACATCGAGCGTGGGTTAATCTCATGATAGCTTCCTGCTTCAAACCCGTGCCAATCTTGTTCAACGACCTGAGATAGATAAGACTCAAACTGTTTAGTGGTAAGTGGTTGTTCTGTATCTAACAATTCAACAATGATATTGTCTTTTTCGTTAATCTCGCCAGTGATATATTTTCGATATGACTCAATAGTAGACTCAATCTCGACAGTAATAAATCTTGAAGCCATCGGACGAATAAGTTCTTCACCCTCGTTCTGTGAACATGGGTTCATGGCCGCGACCATCACTAAGTGCTTTGGTAGTGGTTCTTTCTGGGTTGGGATTTTACGCTCAGTTAAGATTGAAAGAAAAGTCTTCAAAACTTGTGGGTCTGCGGTGTTAAACTCATCTATAAATAAGATTTGGTAATCTTCGTCAGAATTATGTTCTTCAGCCCAGTTTAAGATATTTACAAACCACTCTGGCCTTGTATAATCTTGCATCTTAGTCTCTTTGTTATCTCGTGGAATACCGTTTGCTGTTTCCTCGTATGTACTTGAGCCAGTCAACATCGTGACTTTGCAATGGTCATTTTCTAACGACCCGACAATTTGGCTTTTCCCAACTCCTGGGTTTCCTACGATTAAGAGGTTGTTCTGTGACTTTTTGCAAAGCTCAATTAAATTCGGTACTTGGTTAATGTTAATTTTTAGCATCTTATGCTTTTCCTTTCATTATGCAAAAAATGAGATAATATTCCATATCTCAGTTATTTTATTTATTTATTCAATATGTTTTGTTTTAAGTGTTTATTTTTTATGTATAGATAGGATTTTTGTTATAGTTATAGATATGAATTAAATATGATAATCAGCTTGAATATGTTTCCTTTCTTTTGTTATTGTTATTATTAGTTATTAGTATTATTCCGAATTTTTAATCTTCAATAGTTTCTCTAAGATATTATCGTTTTTATAATCTACGGACTATCATCTCAGGGTTTTATATGTCGATATCGATATGCATATTTTATTATCTTATGGCTATAATTCAGCCCGTATTCCCCAGATACGATATGTACCACATATAAACTTTTAACCTAAACTTAATTTACTGACCTTCACGATATGTCTCAAAATTGCGAAAATTGCATATATATATATAGTAATTTTTAGCATTTTTTTAAGAGGTGCGACGATGTCGAGAAGTCAATGCAATGATAACAAGTCTCAATAACCCAAGTCAACATCTTTTGAAAACAAAATTGAAAACTGTTTTGTAGCGTCTTTTTCTCAAGAAGTCCGCTATCGGGGGGCACTTTTTGGTATTCTTTATCGTCTTTTTTGTCTTTTTAGTGTCTCATGTCGATTTTTGCCGACTTTTCGTCCTTTAATTTAATAAAAGTCGTCTTTTAATCTAAGGAAGCAATTTTTTTCCCACTTTAATTTAATTAGGGCCTATTCACTTGCCAAAAATATAGAGAAGATGGATGAGAGGGTAGTAATCTCTTTATGTTTTTATATCTTTATGCATATATACAGCTAAGTAAGGGGGCGATGGATGATAGAGAACATTGTCTATTGTATCTACATCTCTATATAGGCCAGTATTTTTGTATGAGTGTGAGTATTGCAACCAAACGCCTTGCCCTGTATAGCGAGATTTGGCAAAAATACATCATACAGGGAAGGGGCATAGGCCAGAGGAGCGAGAGAAGACGCATATTCGCTTAATGGTGGCTTATATTCGCTTATTCTGATTGTCTTAGTAGTTATTTACGTTCGCTTATTTTGGTGGCTGTTCGTTAGATGTAGTAGGGGGGCCATATAAGACAGTAATCAAGATGAGTTCAGTTATGTATATAGGTGGTGGTGTCACCCCCCCCTAGACAATCGGTGAAGACTATCTATAGACCACAAAAAAGAACCATCTCTAATCAAGAGTATGGTTCTTCTATATCGTGCGTGTGCGAAAGTTTTTGAAAATGTTATTTTACATACGCACGCACGAAAGTTTTTGAAATTACTATTGTAGAAGTTTTTCTCTTAAATTTTCCTGAAGTTTTTCATCTGGTAAGACCGTGTAAGTTTTTGCTGTTGGGGTAGTGCCAGTTGCGTCAGGATTGTAAAGAATAAGGTAGCACATTGGAGCTTCTGAGATAAGTAATTCCATTTGGATTTGAGCTCTTGCGACAAGTGGAACATTGTCATAGTCTTTGCAAGCGTTTGCGTGTTTCCCTACATAGACCCTTGTAACAAGGTCGCCAAATTCGTTATATGCTATTCCAAGGATTTTGTCACCTTTGCGGAGAGTTTTTATAACCGAGGCTGGGTCGCCTTTTCTCTCAACTACATCGTTGTATGATTTGATTTCCACAATCGCAAGATAGTCTTCAGTTGGTTCGCCAATTCTACATACAAGACCGTCTGGGGAATAACCAGCGTCTTGATATTCAGAGTTTGTTAAGATGCCTGCTTCACGGAGTTCAAGACCTTGTTTTTTCAAATCTTCATTGAGTGCATTTCTGACTTCTTCTTCAAGTACATGACCTCGTTCTGCATAAAAGTTTCCGTTAGGGGTAATGCGAGTTGCTGCATCTTTATTTGCGAGCATACACGCCTGTTTACCTTTTTCAAGTAGTAGTAATGCGTTTGAACAAGTGACTAGACCAAGTCTTGCATCTAGCCACTCTTGTGAACCTTGTTGGTAATTATGTATTGTTATTCTTTTGTTTGCCATTTTTTTACATATCTCTTCATCGCTTCAACTAGACCAGCTTTTTCCTCATCAGTCCAGAAATGGTCGAGGCTATTGTGAAATTCTTGGACGAGGCGATAATTGCCTTCCAACATTTTATCGTAGTCACCACGAGCGTACCCTTTGTAATAGTTACCTACCATGGCTGCTATGCTACGGACGACGGCACAAGCTTCCTCTTGGTCTAAGAAGCAATCAGCTGCGAATACTGTGCCATTTTCGTTCAACTTGGCATAAATAGCGCTAGTAAATGGTTCATTGATATTATCGAAAACATTTTTCCTAAAGACCTCTTCCCTAGTCATATCAGACTCTGTTGGGTCAAATTGGTATAGTCGATTAAAATTGTTTTTATCGTCCTTGAACCCCTCAGTGACATATTCAGTAGAGCGTTTCATATCGCCGTCATTAAGAGAGACATTTGTCACCTTGCGCATTTTGAGAGGTTGTCCGCCCGAAGTACCAGCTGACCTTTCGTTAATTTCATCATCGCTTTTATTATGAAAATTTTTCATTGTTAATATACACCTAAATAAATCGTTAATAGTAATCTTAGTTATGCTTCTTGATATAAGAATAAATCTACTAGTTCAAGTTCAGCCTCACGATTACGACCGATAATGTCCACGATTGAGCCATGTAGTTTTTCTGCGATTTTCTCGTAAGCTTCTTCTGGCACACCTTGGACTTCAGCATTTTTAGCTAAGGCTAAGTATTTAAGCAAATCATTTTCTGCTTCTGTCTTGCCAAGAGCTTTATGGATTTTATTCTTAATATCTTTATCGTCGTACAAATCTTCAACGGTAGTACGAATAAGCTCTTTGGTAAAATCAGTTATAAGCTTAACATAAATATCGACAAACCATTGGTCAATATTCTTACCCTGTTTCTCAACTCGCTTATTAAGACCAAGTTTTATTGCAAAAGTACGGGCAAGGAGTGTGGCAAGGCTCTCGAAGTTAGAAATGTCAAGCATCTTGTTAGAAGAGACGACCTCAATATCAGCATAGTCATCGCTATCGGCATTACCGTTTAATGCGAACATTAAAAAGTCATCAGCTTCACTTTTACCTAATGCTATACGGATTTTTTCACAACTTTTTGCCACAAAATCCTTATGATTAGAACCGGCAAAAGGTTCTTTGTCGTATTCTGCAGTTTTAGTGTGATAGCCTGGGCCGTCGGCCTTCATCTTTGGATTAGATTTCTTGTCGTGTTGTTTTTTATCAAACATGGTTGTTGTGTCCTTTTAAGTTATTAGTCTAATCCTCTTCAGGGTAATCTTCCCATCCAAGGTCTTTGTTAATTCTTTTTAATAGCTGAATATGGTTTGCACCAGTCTTTTCAACATGATGTATTCCAGCTTCCCAATATTGTTCATAATCCTTATCGAATAGCCACTTTGAGCGACCTACGACTCTTGGATTAGTGATATCAGCATAGATTGAGAAGTCTTTGTTCCTGATAATAAAGTGGTCTTTACCATCAAGAGAGAATAGCGAACGAGAGATTTTTACCTCTATTACCTTATCTATTCTGGTTTTGTAGAGTTTGTGTTTAGGAGCTTTCTTTTTCTTCTTTACCTCTTTCATAATAGTATTAGTGTCTACTCTTAAGCAGAAAAAGTCAAAACCTTTCCTTTATGAGATTTCCTCAATAGGGGTAGCTTGGAAGCCACAAGCTCTTGCTAAATAACCGTATCTATTACGCAATGCACGAGAGATAGCTCTTGTTTGTGCCATGCCATAGACAGCGAACTCAGGTTTATCAGATAACCATGGCTCATCAGACCTTGCTTGCATAACGCCGTCAGCAACGACATTGTCATTTTCATCAGTTATGATACATTGAGCGGTGACTATCAATGCACCTTTTTCATCACGAGTATCTACACACTCACAACGAGCGGTTAGATTTTTGAGAACCATGATATATTGCCAAGCTTCAGCAAGTAGGTAGGCTTTATTATCTTTTTTGATTGCAAGCCCAGCCCCATCTACAAAAGCTTTTAGTTTAGAGACATCATCATCTACGCATTTTGGTTGGGTAGAATTGGTCGATACAGAGATTGTAGCGGTTGGGGTATTCTGTGTTTTTACAGGCACCCTACGAGTAGGGGTAGAGCGTTTATTATTGACAGAAGCGACGGCTGTTTCCATTGCTTTATCAATTTCAGTAATTTCATTTTTCATGTTTTTTATAAACCTTTCTTCACAGTCCAGTTAAAGCGTGAGTATGATTTATCAATAAAACCTTTTGGCAGTGAGCCATATAGTCGAAGATAGTCTTCAGCTTTCTTCTCATTAGCTACTTCCATGGTTTTAGTTTCTTTGAAATCAGCTGGTACTTCTTCAATAGACCCAACTGCGATTTTGGTAATTCGAGAGACGCTAACTCGGACATTTCCGACTTCATGCACATCGTAGTCTTTTTCTTCATCAAGGTAGCTTTTTAACCCAGCCTTGAGCTTTTCGACCTCCTTTTGTGCGTTAGAGATTTTATCTAACTCAGCAAAAACAGCAGGATTAGCCTCTTTAAGAGCGTCCAACCGTTTTGCCAAGGATTTTTCAGTATCAGCGATAGAAGCTATCGTCGCCGACAAATCCATAGACATTTTGTCTTTCCTTTTCTCCTGACTTACCCAATTCTTATGATATTGTGTTTTTGGTGCAGGTATGGGCCTGTGGGTAAATGAAATAACCAATGCCTCATTAACGCCTAATGACACGGCTAGAGGGGTAAAATCCAATAAATATGTAGAGCTATTTATAGTTAAAATGCGGAGAACCACAGGCTCATATCTGAACCAAAGATATTATTTTTGTTAAGGGGCAAGCTTGGACGGGGAAGAGACACCGTATCGAAAGTGAACTATCACCAGCATCTCTCCCCCTAGAACATTATTCTAAATACTACATAAAGTGTTTTCCAGATGTATTGTATAGATAGGATTATATTTATTTATATATATAAGTAGAGATTATATACAGAAATAGAAAAAGTGGAAAATATATGAAAATCGAAGGTCATATTTTCAAGTAGTATTTGTTAATGTTCGTATTTTCATTATATTAAAAGGTACACCTTTTGTCAATAGTTTTTCATCATTTTAATGAAGATTTTAATGAAGATTTTTTGTTTACAGAGAACGGATGCAAGTTATTCGTGTTCCCTGAACCAACCGTGGTAAACTCACCAAGTACTAAGTCGTCAACCACGCCAACAATCCCTCGGCTACGGTATTTAGTGTCTTTAGATAGATGTCTTAAACGAGTGTAAGCTTTAGGGCTGACCTTAATATGTCGATGTAATGTCTTCCTCTTTTCTGTATTCTGGGGGGTATTAGAGTTTTGTTTTTTCATATCAGATACAATTCTATCACGAAAGGTTCACCTTTGCAACCTAGGAGATTTTGTCTAAGATTTTAGTTGTTTTACCTGGCTTATAAACAATCACATCTTTGGTGTATTTGTACCCATGGTCGGTAGTGCTTTCAACTGGGACAATCTTAATATCTTCTACATGACCGAAGCGGTCGACATTACCAGCTAGGTCTAGAATAAATGCAGTTTTATCAGGGTTATCAGGGTCAACACGGAGAGCTCTTCCGATAAATTGCATATAAAGAGCAAGGCTTTTGGTTGGACGACACAGCACAACGCAGTCAACACTAGGAACATCAACACCACGGCCTACCATACCGACATTGACGAGGAATTGAAATCTTCCCTCTCTGAACATTTGCATCTTTATTTCACGAGACGACTTTGTATCATTATCAGAGTCCATACACTCAGCCACCCCACCTAATTTTTCAATAACTCTTTGTAATCGGTAGTTCATATCAACATTAGGGGAGAAGATAATTGTTTTCAAATTATTGTCCATACACCACTTAATAGCCTGTGTAAAGCGAGAGGTGTTCTCTTCAATATCGACCCATTTCATCATGTTAGTAGTGTCAAAATCCATACGGCCTGGCACATCACGCACAAACGACCAGTCCGTTTCAGCCACATGATATTGAGTTTTAGAGAGAAACCCTCTCTCTTGTAAGTAGTCAATATTACAACGATAAATAATCTTGTTCCAGACCCATGCACCAAGTCTAGTTTTTTCACCATCACGGCAATGAATACGAGTAATTGGACGACAGAAGATTTTAGGGTCTTCAAAGCGTTTTGCAAATACCACATTTCTAAACGGGGTAGCAGTTAAGCCTACAATACGGCAGTCAGCAGGCAGAGCATTTAAGAACTTCATATATTGTGAGTCAGCCCTGTCGCTCGTCACACAATCGCACTCATCTATAATCACTAATTGAATATGTTGGCAATGTTCAACCCATTTAGCAATCGTGCCAATCGTTGCAAAAGTGACATGAGAGTTAATTGACCAGCCACCAGCACTAGCAGAACAAATAGAAACTCGTTCCTGGGGAAAGCCTGTTTTTAATAACTTTTCATAATTTTGTTCAAGGATTTCTTTTGATGGTTGAAGAATTAAAACAGAAGTGTTCGCCCTCTTAATAATCTCAGAAACCACTACACTTTTCCCAGCACCAGTGCTAAGGCTCAAAACACACGGGCGTTTTGCTTTTTCCCAATATTTGAAAAGAGTATCGACACACTCTTCTTGATAATCTCTTAATTTTAATTCTGACATTTATTTTTCTCCATTTTCCAGTTCCACCGTTTATTGGCATCTTTATTTTTCACTTTTCTTCGTTGGCTATTCTGGTGTTTTTTATTAACAGAAGTGAGATGCCACGCCCCACAATGTTTGCAAGAATAAACCGAACAAGTTTGGTAGCCTAATACTTTACGCTCGTAAGTAAGCCTTTTCATCGCTGAACTCTTTGTTGCGTACATCATCTTTTTATGTACAGGACAAATACTCATAACAATATATAAAAATCACTCTCCTCTTAATAATTCATAGCCTGGGGCTTTTTCAACAAAGATTTTCTCTTTGTTGTGTTTAACATATTTAATCTTTTCCTCAACAATCGCCAATTTTTGCATTATATCGACTTTTATTCTTCTTCTCTCTGTGACATTGCCAAGGATGCTAGCCCCAACATAGTTAATACCATCGGCAATGTTGTCGGTATTATAGGTAATATGACCTTGCTTAATCACACCGCAACAGACAGAAGCATAAATATTGTCAATCCCCCCATGACTAGCTATATAAGTTTGAAGAGCATCAGAAACCGCAGCCAACTCTTTAGCAAGTTTTGACCTGATAGCTTCTAATTCCTTCAAATAGTCGTCGTAGTCTTTCTGTTTCATGTGATTGTATTTTCTTCTTTTCCAAACATCATAAAATTTTCACAAAGAAAACCCTCAATCATCTTTTGCTTAAGAACCTCATATCTGCAATCTAGATAAGCTTGGTAAATATCTATTCTTTGTTTTCTTAAGTTATAAAATTCTGCTACTAGCTCGTTAGTGTTGTCGTCTATTTTCCCAATGACATTATAAAGGGCCTCTTCATTATTAACGATAAATTGGTTTAACTTTTCGTCGAACTCAGCAAGCCTATTTTTAGCTTCTTGGTATTGTTTTGAGTATTCATCGTTCATCATAATCATAATAATAGAGAGGCGACCTTATTCTTATTTGTTATTTTTATATGTATTCATCATTAAAATGGCACATCAGATAAATCTAATGGTTTATCAACATCTTCTGGGATGACCTCAGTATCGCCATCTTGAGCAACAGCTTTATCGTAATCTTCATCAGAAGTTTCGTCGGTAATCGTCATTTGACTATTTTTCGCCATATTTTTATCACGAAGTGCATTGCCATATTCAGAAATGGTCGTTGCATATGGGGTCAGACCTTCAATGGTCGCTTCATCGTAAGCTTCACCTTGGGTAAACACAGGGGCTGCATAGTGCACAGAACCATTGACCTTGTATTCAACGCCACTAATGATAAGTGGGCGGTTGTAGAACGAAGCACCAGCTTTTCGCCTAATATCAGATAAGGCACGAGATGCAGAGCCAGAAGCCTCAAAACGGACAATCACCCGTTCACCATTAAGTTCAGTTAGGGCGTATAAGTTAGTGCGGACTTTGCCGTTGTGGGCTTTCACAGTAGTTTTAATATCTTCCCACAGACCACGAGCAATGATAGCCCCTCGTTCATCACCAACACCACGCTCATAAACAGTGATAGGCTCATCCCATGAAGCAAATTCAGATGAGTTTAAGAAGGTGTTAGCAGATTTATTTGCCGCATCGAATACACCACCATAGATAGACATAGCTTCACCTAATGGGTATAAGACAAGAGGCATAGCGAGTTTTACGGTTTCGTAATCGTTGTCTTTATCGTCGTAATAGACAAATCCGCCTTCATATTCAATTTTTCCAGTTTCTTTATCTTTGAAGATTTCAGTTTTGCCACTCCACCTCAAAAACCTCTCGGCAGGGTTAGACAGGCTGGAACCTGGGTTTAACATTGTACGCATAATTGACTTTTCCTTTCGTTGACTTTTTGCGTTATTTGATGGTGATTTAATTATAGCAAATATAAGAGAAAAAGTAAACCTTTATTTGAAGATTTCAAACACAGTTTCGGCAGAGTCGTCAAGTACAGATAACCAGCACCATGGTGTTTTGACAGCAACTAGTGGCCAGTTCTTCTCTTTAGCGTATGCAAGAGCCTTAGATAAGTCTTCGGCATTGAATTCGTAGTCAGAACCATCTTCAAATATTAGTTTTGCATCTTTAGTTTGTTGTTGTTCTTTTTCCATATAATATTCCTTTCAATTAAAATTTGATTACTCCATTAAGGTGTTCTTTTTTAATCGGTGGTAATTTAGGCTGAGATAACGGTTTATTCCATGGGTCAGGTTCACCGTTTTTCGGTAAGACTGGGGCAGGTTGGCGTGGGGCAGGGGTAGGAATAGGATTGGCAGAGACAAAGCCAGATGTTTTTGGTTTCGCAGACGGCACACTATTTCTATCAGCAGCCTCTACGCCTTCGTCATTTAAGTCCATAATTACTAGCCCACATTTATCATGTCTAATCGCTGTACCGATTTTATAATTAAGACGGTTACGGTTTTTGTCTAGCCCAATATAAATACCTTCCGTTTGTTCACCTTGGTCTTGCCAGACCATTAAGACAATGTCTGCATCTTGTGCGATATAAGATGAGCCCCGCAAGTCGTTAATATCAGCATGGGATTTCCCCTTTTCAACCTTTCTTGTATGTGAGATTAAGATAATCGGAAGTTGATTTTTAATGGCAGCCTGTTTGAATTCCTGAGTAATAATACCGAGTTCATTTGCCACATCGTGCATCTCACGGGCGAAGTAGTGCAAGTGGTCGATAAACACGCACTCAGCCCCCCACGATTTAGCTTGTTCAATTAAATACGGTATTGTTTGCCAGTTCATACGGTCGATTTGTTGGAAGCGTAAATATCGACAAGCCTCAGCCATTTGCTTCTGTCCGACCTCATCATAGCCATACCCTAAGATATTCCAAAACCTTGATAATAGTTCTTCCTTAGTCATTTCAAGGGTGACAAAGACGACTTTATGCTTCTTCTTAACCATGTTGGCTGCGATATTACAGCACCACAAAGTTTTTCCCTGAGATGTGGGGCCTGCTACAATCGTTAGCTCGCCTGGGGCAAAACCCATCGTCATGTTATCTACCGCATGGTAGCCAGAAGATAAACCTACTCGTTGCCCCCAATTTTTAATCCTTTGTAACGCCCCCTCCATATAATCTGATGGATTGACGAGTTCAGCTTTCGCTTTCGCTTCCACCTCGTCATCGACAGAGTCGTCAATCAGTTTATCAAGAATTTGTTCACGCTCGTTCGCAGATAGGTCACGAATACTGTCCATCTGCCTTTCGACACGAGTGCGTGATTTATTACGCCTTCTTGGTTGTTGTTGATTTAGTTGATTTGTGAAAACAACATTTTTTACCTCATCAATGTTGTTGTTGTCATTGTCATTGACCGCACTTTCCATTTCGTTTATTCACCCTTTAATATTTGTCGAATACGCATTTTTGATTTGAGTATCGACTTGTTTGTTGTTTCGATAATATCATTTATTAAGCGTGTTGCCGAGACCCATCCTTTATTTGTCGCATTTCGTTTGTGTTTTTCTAGTACACAAATCAGTCGTTTATTCCACTCAATGTCATCTTTTTCCCATTTCCCTAATG